>ERZ794946.220-NODE-220-length-26209-cov-3.977059_pt1 | contig 26209 bp, 20 predicted proteins | sample MGYA00433072_ERZ794946 | MGnify/ENA primary metagenome ERZ794946 (study PRJEB30137, sample SAMN04331413) | food metagenome | isolation source: Y3 must sample point D1 replicate A | place: Australia: South Australia | collected 2014 ...
AAATAGAATCCAGAGGTTGTGAGTTCGACTCACAGCCTTGGTTGGTCGCGTTGACGATTTGGTATAAGAGATGTTTTCCCAAGCCAATTGGCTTGGTTTTTTGCTCCTCGTACGTGCGAATTGCTTTCTTTCTCTTTTGCCTCTCGACCCCCTGATGGAAGCGGACTGGAAACTACGACAAAGTCTCAAGAGCTGTGCCGTCGCCAATCCATAGCTCCGTGTTGATTGAAAGCGTGTTGAATGATCCTTTCTACGCCCATCGCTGGTCCAAAGAGAGCTCACAGTGTCAACAATCTCGATGAGCGGCATCAGTCTCTCTCCTCAGCGGCGCATTCTGATGCTCATCTGACTCAGGGCACCATATCGTTCGAGAATGCTGGGCAACGTGGAAGCCCATGGATAGCAACACTTGACCTTGGAGAGCGGAAGTATGTCTCGATGTCTGGCGGAGCACCGAGAAACGTCTCAAAGTTTCGGTAAGCTAAAGACAAAGAATATACGTCTCTACCGAGTGAGACTTTGACAGTCCATAGATGGCGAAGTCTCACGAGACAATGGAATATGCAACGAGGCAGATGAAACGTTTGCTCTTCTGGAAGTGAAAGTGTGGCGACAGACAGGTCTCGACAACTCGCCGTGTTGCAGATTCTCAAGACATCTCGCGTAGGCAACGCAGGTAGACGCGGATTCTTCTTCTTCATATACGGCTTCTTGTGCTCAGTCGAGAAGGCAGATTCGTGGTTTTATCAAGGCAGCAACCATGGCACGGGTCAGACTTCCACCAGCATGGGAGAGTGCACCCGACATATTGAGAACGAACTATCCTCAGCAGCATCGACAAGCACGCCCACACTCAAGATCGAGCCCGTTACCAGGAAACCAACCTCCGCCAACCAGAAGAAGTATCTCTAGACGTGGCACCTACCCCGAGCCGCGCGTGCATCGTGCTTTCGACGGAGACAGGGCTGTCAGAGAACTGTCTCGAACTCCAGATGTCGACGGCATCCCAGACCCACCCTATCCAGTTACACCTCCACCCGATCAACCTCGAAGTACATTGCCTCAGATTCGATTGCCACGGCAGGAGCTGTCCCAACTCGGTTACAGGGCACCCACACCTCTGCCGCCTACAATTGTACCAGTCCAGGCTCCCAAGCCAGACGACAAGCCACCTCGACTGCTGCAGATACAACGACGCTGCGCACGCCAGCTCGATGCTTCGCTACCAACACTCAGCATCGCCTCTCTGGCTTCTGGCTCGATACTGCTCGTGTCGGCCATCTTGTTCGTCCGTAGCGTGATGATGGGCACTCCTCATGCGATTGCTGGAAGATCGGCTTTGATCGTCTTCTTCGCTCTCTCTGTTGCTGCCTTCATCGTCTCCTTTGGCTTGATACTGGGCGTGTTGTGTCGTAGAGCGAGAGCTACCAAAAGCTCTGCCGTCAGAGCTCAAGTGAGACAGGAGATTGAGCTGACGGAGACAAGACCGCGTGCGAATGATGACAGACTGCCAATGTACGACATCAGTAGAAGGAACGCCATCTGTGAGTTTCGAGAGGGTTCATCTGCTGTGCGCGATGACCGTGGAAGGCCTAGCACACGCCTTGTTCCTCGGGACGAGGGCCGTATCATCAATCGCCCGAATGCACCACCTGTTCGTGTCGCTTCAAGACACTTGTCTGGCATTCCATTCTCACGACCTGATTCACCGTACCCTAGACAGGCATTGTCGCCGCTCATTCCGAGCACACCGCCACCACCGATACCAGAACGCAATCCTGCACGCCTGTTTGCAAGCACTGCCGTCAGCACCGATGCTCTCAGCACACTCGTACACCCAAGCCCAGCATCAGGTGTCTCGCCAAAGACAACCGTCACAAGAGCTGCTCCACAAGCCATTGACAATGTCACTGTTTCTGGTCGCTCAACTCAGATGTTCAACCAGCATCTGCTCACTGCAGGTACTCGTGAGTTGCAAGCATACCTTGATGCACCATCGAACTCTAGCTTGAACACCATCGCGGCATATCAACATAGCGAGAGCGACTCCTCTTCCACTCAAGCTATCATGAGCAACGATCGTAGCGTATACAGCAACGAACTTGATGAGCCAGATGCTGAGGAAGAGCCTTGTGTCGGTGAAGCATATTTGCTGAGTCTACGCAAGGTTGGAAAGGCCCGTGAGTGCTACATCCCAGCCTCGGAGAGCGAAGGATCAGCATCCAAGCCTCGCAAGGCCGACAAGCAGCGACGATCAGGTCTCAAAGTGTTCACTGATATTCCAAGGCCACAGGAGAAGAAGCCTGAGCGTCAACATCGAGGCATGCTGGACCCGCTGCCAAGTGCACCTCTTTTCCCTTCCGTGCAGAAGAGTACGGAGAACAGGCTATCAGCAATCAAGAGATCGTGCAGCTTGAGCCCAAAGAAGCTGTCAGGGCTTGGTGCAAAGCCGAATCTGGTCGGCCTGGGCATCTTTGTGGGTAAAGAGCAGGACAAGGAAAATATGGACCCTGGACATGCGGGGGTGGAAACATGGAGCGCACTTGGTCGTGTTTAAGGCGTTGTTCTTCTGTCATGACTGATGGACAAGAGGTGAGCACGCCTCATTACGGGCTCCTATAGCTGTCCCTTTCTTTTACCCATAGATGGTCGACCCAGTGTTGGTGGTGCCCTTGCCAAAAACTGGTTAGAGAAAAGTTTTCCCTTCAATCACTCCAGCCTTCAATCTCGAACTCATACTGCTGTGCATCGTTGTCTGTTGCGTGACCATGCTCGTCGTAAAGTGTCCTCTCAACATAGGTGGCCATGCCATCCTTGTCAACCAAGATCACTGTTTGCTTCTGAGTGCCGTATACTCCGCTATCAGCCTTCGCTGTAAGACTCTCATCCGCAGCTGCAATCTCGTCGGCAGATGAGTTGCTCACTTCCTTTCCACCAATGCGAGGAATGAAGATGCTGTTGCGCAATTGGTAGACGTAGGTCTCCCAGTCCTGGCCGTGCTTGCGACGAGGCAAAGTATCCAGACTCAGAATCTCAAATAGGGCATTGAGCAGATCCTGCTTATTCGATCCTGCTGCGACATGTTCCTCGATGGTATTCTGAAGTCGTTTCTCACCTTCAACGACTTTGGGCCATGTTCGGTCACCGAAATGTGAGTTGCTGAGGCCCTGGATCTCACCAGGCTTACTACAAATCCAAGTCGTGGCTGAAGCATTCTCGGTACGATTTGAGATGATGGCCAGTCCCTTTCCTTCTCCCGCGCAGACGTCTTTCTTGGTGAGCTTACCGAAGACAAGACTGAAGCCGCCTACATCGCTCACGCCAACATCTTCGACCATATGGCGAGCAAACTCTTCGGAGGACTTTGCGCTGTCTGGTGTTAATGTGAGAAAGGCCTTTGGCAGTCCTCCTCGCGATTTTGTGCCGTATATCTGAGCGCCGGATTCGCGAAAATTGGTCAAGCAGGCTAGACGACCTTGTTTGGTGAGACCAAGCCAAGTACCCTGCTCTGGACGCTGCAGATCGCGACCTCCAAGGACATGCTCATTAGGAGAAGGCCAGAAGGCGGCTTTCGCAGTTGGTCGAGTCAAAAACTCCTATTGTGGTCGTGGTGTTAGTCGGCCACATGTGGCCAAGTGTGATCAGGGCGTATTTACATCGCGGTTGTTCAGCAGAATGAACGGGTATTCGGGATGCGCGGTTGTCAGAAGAGCGATACACATGCTGCAAGCTTGCGACGACAGACTTCAAGCTTTGGTCGACTCTTGGTTTTACTTTGGTATGATTGTTTGTAGGTGGATGATGGTCTGCAAGTTGTCGCCTGTCCGTCAGAATTCCAAAGTGGCTGGGACGCAAATGCACGCCATCGTGTGACGTTGCCGCAGGCTTCCGTGCCCAGCTTTTGACAAGTCCGACAAGACTGGTTCGAAGAGCTTGACCAATTCTACAAAACAGCTTAGAAAGCTTTTCATAATACAGGCTCTCGAGACCGGGATGAGTTGTTGTATACATAGTCTTCATAGCGACGTATCAAGATAGCCATGATGATGCGGTGGTTTGCATTCTCAACCCAAGGCAAGCTCTCCACAATCAAGCAGCCGGTACCCGCCTTGTGTCCGTTAAGCACTTGAAAGCATTCTTCATCCTACCAAGATATCTGCGCCATCGAGATAGCTCGCACCAGTATATTGACTAGTGTAACATTTTACAATTGCAGGAGAAATTGAGTAGGGCATATGATTTTGTGAGGCATTTCATTGTACTAAAGCAATACTTTCTGACTACCCTTCTGCTGTAGTAGCTCCTTCAACCTGTCCCTTCCTTCTTTTCATGACATCGTTTCTTTTATTTAGACACATGATAGGTAAATTTTAGGCCACTAGGTTGTCATAAAGCTGTTTCCTGCTTATTGTGGCCCGGCGGATATTTGCTGTGTGCAACATGATTTCACCTTCGTCGTGAAGAGATGCAAGATCATTCCGGGAATGGGAAAGTCTTTCGAAGGAGAAGGCTTGATGGTGTACTCACCTCGCAGACGAACTTGATTCGAAAATTTCATGCGTCGCTGCAGCCACTAGCGTGACCATGCGGAAGATCCAACATCAATCATCCCGGTCACTCGATCATTTGACATGATCTCCTCTCACGTACGAGACGGTGATGGAGGAATCATCAAAGGTGGTAACCATCTGTAAGCGGGAGGATGATCGATTGTCCTTGACGACATCCTCGTAAAGATCAACAGATTCTGTTCTAGCATTGCAAGCATCAAGAGAACTTCCGTTGGCAGTGGTGGCCGAAGCATTCGTGAACGTCAATGTATCGAAATCGACTGGCGACACCTGGGTTGAGTGACGGTATGACCGGCCCGAGTCGTCTTGGTGTGTGGAAATCAGGGTCCATCTTTCGACGATCCAATCTGCGTTGGCCAGGCAGAGCTCTGCAGTCTCGTTGGCAAATGTATGGTTGACTGACGTACCCTTGCTGTTGTTTTCGACCATGGCTATTCCGCCGGTTTTGGACGTGGCAGTAACGGTCATGGTCACGCTGTCACCAACAGAGAATCCTAGCTCATGGTCGAAATCGGTTGATGGTCCGGGGATCCATTCGAACCAAGCCTTGAACTTGGGAATACCTTTCTCCATGGTAAGATCCACACCGGTTTGTAAGAGAGTATCGCAGTCATGTATGCCATCTATGCCCACCCAAACGGCGACCGAATGTGTTCCGTTTGTGGGCTCTCCAGGATACAACATGGTTATATTCGGAATTGTGAAAGTTCCGGTGACTGTCCTGAAGTCGGAACCCTGGAGAACACCGCCAGACCAGTTTGAAGATCCCCAACTCGGTCTATCATTAACAGCATCACCTAATTCGCTCATAGCAAGAGCAGACACGCGTGCACCGTGGGAGCCATTGCGTTGAGTAGCAACAGGAGCGGCTTTCACACCACTGGCCAACGCCAGGCAGGTGACAAAGGTGGTAGAGAATTTCATCCTTGCTTGATGTGTTCGATTTGAGTGGAGGATGGTTGTGGAATTTGCAGAAGGGAGATGAAAAGGTTGATGAAGAGAAAGAGGGGAATCATCTGCTTCACGCGCGTTATATGTTTGTCCTCATCTCATATTCTCTCTGTGACTGTGGTTTTGCATCGCAGACCGGATTATGAGTCAGAATACGATTATACCAGTTCCTAGATGAGACTCGCTTTTTTGCCGTCGTGGCTTGGTGACTTTTCCCAATAGGAGTGTTAACTAATCACGTGGCGACCAGAAAGGACAAGGCCCTTTCTTCTGCGAGCTGCCCATCCACTTGAAGACATTGTGCTTGGCTATTCATCTCTCAACCAGGTAGTCGAATAGATATCGTGAGCAGAGCTATACAAGAATTAAAGCGCACATGACATCGAGAGAGAGTCGACATCAGCTGTGAACTGGCGCTGCCAGCAGACTGAATCTGAGCAACCTTCCAGCCCTTCCGTTTTTTTGACATGTCCATCGAGAGCGTAACACTTCCAGCATGAGAGGCGTCGAGAGGACATCAGAAGTCTTTTCTGGACAAGTTGCCATTTGAGTATGAGTTCCATAGATCACGCTCTCTCATATTCGTCTGACATACGTCCTGTAGCAGACCCTTTTTCTGCAATACCCCCACCCCTCTCTAGAGTGGGGGCACAATATCAAAAGCCTAAACAGACTTCATACCATCACCTCTCAAGTCAGAGACACGCTCTTACTCGATACTCTGACCGATAGGCTCAAGTCATGTTGCCGGCCACTGCTCGCCCTGACATATACCCTTGACAAACAACCTCACCGGCTGCATTGACCTGATTCAGTATAACAAACTTTTTTCGCCCGTCAAACACGTTCACGTTTCGATGCATCAAACCCTAGAGGATCAGCGACTTGTCACGAGTCTGATGTCGAGTCGTGATTCATCTTCATCTTACGGCCGACACTCCGCAGACCGGACGACAGTCCATGCAGAGAAACTTTGGTTAAAGGACCTGATCAGCAAAGGCCAGATGTCGACCACGTTGGAAGAAAAGTAAAGATAAGAGACGGGGTTCCAACAGCTTGTTGAGGAGAAAGATCAACTTGTGACTTTGACCGACAGTCGCAAAGTCGCACCTCTGTCGGCTTTATATCCGATATACGGTTTTTACGACTCGGGGCCACGTCCGGGGGCTTTGCTGATTGCAGCAGTAGTGACATTTCCAAGCAGCGAAGTCGGTGGCTAGATGTTGCCCAATATGTCAAGGCATCAAGTCAGCTGTATATGCAAACGCTGACTCGGCGACTCGGACAAAACAAGGAGAGAGTCAGCGGTAGACTCGGACAAAGTCATTGGAAGCCTTGGCCGACAGATGACCAACAGATTGAACGCGCAATTAAAACTTGCTCAAATCTCCAATAATCTCCATGCTCACCGTTTGGCTCTTGTGCGTTCTGGACTCCGCGTGTTCTCAAAATGAAAGAAGGGGAAGATTGTCAGCGTCCAAAGCACGAGCGCGCATGTGGTGCGACGTGCTTTTGTGACTTTTGTCTGTGCTTGTGGAGGAGACTCGGAGAGTGTAAACAGCAAGGTAAGCGTGAAACGAAGCTTTTTGACGGCTCTAGAGTGTCGCGTGACTTTGATTGAAAGCCCATGACTGTGTTGTGAAGATAATATGTATGATAGTGTGGTATAAGTATGTTGTTATATAGTCGTTCATTAAGCCGTGTATTGTTCTTGTCGTGAGATGTCATAAATAAAAGAGAAACCACCAGGCTTCAAATGCCGCGCCAAGATTGTGCATAACCATGCCACCGTGCATGGAAAGATGAGAAGAAGATTGAAGAAACAGAAAATGGCGCAGCCAAGGGCCGACTGTTCCTTCTTCCAACCTCAGGAAAAAAAATCCCAAACCGCCGAGAAAACCGTTCTCGCTACACCTTACCAATGCCGCTTGCCGAATAGACAACAGACCGAGGATAGCGAAAGCCATCCAAAATAACTCCGGGAAACAAACAAGAAAAGAAAAAAAATAGATGACCGTCGTGTGAGAAAGATGGTGTGAGTATGGCGCAAGATGACCCCACGTTGCGACACGTGCATGTCCAGGAGCGGGACCTCTAATGAGAAAATGTCCACGAGCTTCTCTTTTAGACTCGAGATGAACAACCGTTCTACGGAGATGTCGCGTTCTTTAGGTCGGGAGTGGACTCGAACTCAACGAACAGGCGAGAGACGGGAGCCGGGATGATCCAGGGTCTGGAAGTGGATTCTATCGAGTAACAATTACTCGATCGAAACTGGCACCCAGCGACGAGGAATCTTTCTAGCGGCGACTCTGGGCCCGCCAACGGAAGTAATCTCGTCTTCATCGTCGTCGTCGAACACGCTGTTGCGTGCGGCTGGTTGCTTGCGAGGTGGCAACCAGATTCTAGCACGTCCGCTTGCGCCCTCTTCGAATTTGCCTCCACGGCGCATGTTCATCTCGAGTACGATGACACGAAGGAAGTCGCTGTTTTCGCGAGGCTCGCGCTGCCGAGTTGGCATAGGGACGTGCCCGGACATAGCGCGGCCGGCTTCCGATCGAGGGTCTGGTGCGCCGGTGCTCGAACCACGACGCGAGCGGCGTGGTGAAGATGCGGCTCGCTTGTTGTAGGTTTGCATCTGGATCATTGGAGTCTCGGGACACTCGCTGTCAGAAGAATCCGAGGAAAGAGCCTTTTGCCAATGATGCTGTTGCTCCTCAAAGGGGACAGGGGCCGAACGAGGATTCAAGTATTGGCGATGGGATTTTGAAGGGGTCGATGCAAAGGGGGTGGGTCTGAGTTCAGAGCTCAGCCTTGGGAAAAGGTAAGGATGTTGCCAAAGTGATGCATCCGAGAAGGAATCCTCGTCAAGGTTCAAGTTCAACGATGAGAATGACGAGGTTACACGAGACTTGATGGCCTGAAGCGAAGAGCTCAAGTTCGAGCGAAACCCACCAGATTTGCGTTGCTTGCGTTCCTTGGGGCAGGGTGAGTTGATAAGAATGAGATCCTCGTCGAACTCGATGGTGGAAAAGCCGAGCGGATGGTCAACACTGCAGTCTTCGATCTCGGGAGTGCAGAAAGTCTTCTCCTTGCGGTAGCTGCCCATGCTGGACTTGCGGCTTCGGATGGAATCTGGCGTGGCGGGATTGCTGAGAGACAATACTGATGAAGCCTCATCGGCGTCCAAGGAAGGAATCGAGTCACACGAAGTCGATCTGGAGGAATACATGTGCTCGTAGTCGTCTTCGTCGGCTGATCCGAGGAGCATATCCAGAGAGGCGCAGCTGTAGCTGGACTTGGTCGATGTGTCCTTTCTCCATTCCTGGATGAGCTCGTCGATGGACATATCCCGCACAGGACTCTTCTTGCGTCTCAGTTGAGACTTGGGAGGAGGAATGGCAGTCACGGCCAAGAGGGCTGCGACGGCTGGAGGCAAGGCATCGGGACGATGTTTCTTCTCGGAATCCCGTGACCTTCTGGAAGAATTGCTGCTGGCCCTGGATGTTCGGGCAGGCTTGTGTTCTCTAGGACTCCGTCGAGTGGGGGTGGGGATCTCGACAGGTCTCGAGGGTTGCAGTGTTGCAGGCATGGCGGGAGTGAGAATCCACGGTGCGTGGGGTGGTGGGTGACTAGAAAGAGATGTCGATGAAGCGTCGGAGCGTGGGGGCGGAGGGTCGATGAAAGCCGGGGCGAAGGTCTTTTTGGACTTTGGTGTTGAAGGGCGTCTTTGTTTTTGCGCGTCTGTCGGCGGTGATGAAGAGTACTTGAAAGAGCGCGGAACAAGCATATTGAAGAAGAAGACTCAGAGTCAGGGCGATCGATGCTAGCGGCGGCAATGCGGATGACGTTGGTTCTTATTATCAAATCGGCCGAGTAGCTTTGCGCACTGTTCAGTCTCGCGCCGACAGGGTCTAGCAGGCCTAATTTCGAGAAAGGCGAGTTGGGCGTCGATGATTGCGACTCACGAACTTGTCGGATTAAATGTGAAGAGGTGCACGCGAGATGAGAGGGTCTTTGTTTCACCAACGGGGAGGAGCGACACAACATAGATAGGGCATCCGGGAGAGCGTGGGGTGCATCCAAGCCTTGCTGATAGATAAGGATGAGTCGATAAGGCGGATGCCTAATAAAGCAACCTCTGCGTTACCTGCCTCTTGTCGCGTGAAAGGCGAGCCTTTTCCAACGGCCTGACGACGTCCAGCCTGGCCACCTGTCAAGTGCTCGTGCATCGACTTGACACTTTCTCTATTGCTTCCTTCTTGTCGCCAGGCTCGACTTTGATAGATCGATATGCTTGCTTTCTTGACGGCAACAATCATCATCATGGAATTCCCTCCTGCGATTTGCTTGTAGCAAGCGGCAGAGGCGTTCATTCCCGACAACGATGCGTGTTTTCCTGCCTGTTCGGGCCTAGTCAGACCGGCCTTGTGGTTTGACTCAACACGCTTTGGCTCAAAGAACAGCTTAGGCGCTGGGGTATTCTAGAAGACCAAGCAGACGAGGAAGCGCCGGCTGCCCAGACTGCCTGCTTACCATCCGAGCAGTGCTTTTGCGCAAAATTCTCTGTGTCAAAACGAATCCGGCCACGCACCTTCGTCAAAAGTTGATACAAACGCGCTCGTATTGCGGCCTTCGCGTACCTGCACCATGGTCTTCAAGCCGATCATTCCGATCATCCGCGACGAAAAAGCATGCACGGATATGTCAGACCTGCACCCCAACTTCCCCGTCAAGAACGCACGCGACTAGGGCGTTATGCCTCGGCTCTCATTGGCTGAAGATAAGAAGCAGCCCCCAGAACACCAGAACATTCACCAAGGTGCTGCCCAGACAGGGGCATCATTCTGTTAGCTGTCTCGGTCAGGATGGTCACACGAGGAGTCTTGAGACGCATCGACACGACACGCCGCTGTTCACACCGTCTTGTCACAATATCACACCAACGAGCATGTCGTGCACTATCTCCCTGTCATGTCCTATCTACAGGATCGATTAACTCCCAACAAAACAATGTTTACACTTTCGCCATCCCGTCACGAGATAGGCAGGCTGATGCGCTGTCTTCATCATCATGGTCGGGTAAATGCCAACGCCCGTATTCCAATACCACATCGAGCGTGCCAAGTGATTGTCGCTCTAAAGAATGTTCTTCCAATCAGATTATCAGACTTGGGCCGCTCTCGAGATTGCATCGGTAAGCCGACTGATGTTTCGGACAAACGCCAGGTGGTTATCTAGAAGATGAGTCTTGGTGCCAAACCGGCATGCACCTGCAAGACATCCAGGCATGACACGCCCGCGTTAGAATGTGGTAAGCTGTTAACATGATAGGCGGCGCAGTCCGAAGCTACGGAATAGGTTCCGCAACGACTCACTACAGCATATCAGCAACACCGTCTTCCATTTGAAACGTATTGGCTGACCGCTCCAATACTTTACTGCCTGACCTTCCAGTCTGTTAACGAGTCTCAAAGCGTTGAGGGGCTTGGACTTCATTCTGCCAAATGAAGTGGTGAGATGTCCATCTTAGGAGACCCTTTTTCGAAATCAAATGGCACGTGTCGACTCAATTCACCTTCCTAGAAGAGGTATAGACGCCGAAAGTCGTTCGACGACGCCTCCTCCTTCTCTCCGACCACAGTCCTTCCTCTTCAGTCTTGATCAGAGTTTGGTTCGTAATACTGTGGAGCGTCACGACCGCACCTGCCTAATACTGTCCTTGGAAAATGATCTTACATGTCTCGAGTCGCCGATCAGCAGCGCAACCGAACGGTCGGACGAGTCCAGAGCTGGCTTTCGCGAAACGACACAGATGGACTATTAGATCTACGGTGTATGGCTATTCAATCTCCACCGCCAGCAATAATGCTCATACGCGCGTATGTCGACAACAGACGCCTTCATGTATAGTAGGGCGTAACAGACGCGAGTATGCACAATGCAGGGGCGTTACGGAGTATCTCAACCAGCATCCTGCCACCGCTACCTTGCATCTCTTCTCGCCTGTCGGTCTTGGACTTCCTTTGTCGTTTCAAATTCTGCATGTCCTCTGTCTATCTTCAGCGCCACCAACAGCTGTAGAAAAACTGTTCCTGTGCCACCTTCTGGTCACGACAGTCATTCGACTCCTCTCTTTGAGCGGCACGCGTCTTCAATAAACCATGGCTCAACACTGTTCTATGTAGACAGCCATAAGCTCGTTGCTCTGATCCTTACAGAATGCTCGGTCGGTTGGTCGTCGTTGCGATAAAATGCAGTGGTTCCGAGCATTGCAGAGCCGAGTTTATGTGAGGTAACAAAAATTTCACAAAACAGGTTCTGAATGACTTGGAGTGATGATTATAACAACGACGCTTTCTCTCTTCGATATGGAATGGCAGCCAACCGAGAGTTCACCAGTTCTTCAAGCTCCTCGACTCGAATTTTAACTGTTGACGGCGTTGGGCAAAACCATCAGGGTGTTACCTTCAACAATCAGACGCGCACGGACCCTGATAGTCCGAGCAGCGAATATCGACTACCGAATCTGGTCTTGCTTAGCAAGCAACTGAAATCGTGTTCCTCGGGAAAGTGAGAGACCATCGAGCTCACAGTATGTCTGATAGTATTTGCAGCGCTGTGTAGCATTTCTCAATGGTGGACATGAGTAAGTGCCGGTCTTGGTGTGTCATGGTTACGTAGTTGACATTGAAATGTTGCAATGACTACATCTGGTAAGTTGCCATTTTTGAAGTTATATATGCCTTTCTTCACGATTCCAGCTCTCAGCCCTCAACACATACCATATTGATACACAAAATATGTCTCTTACAAACATCGCGCTTTTCGGCGCCAATGGTCAGGTCGGCAGATCCATCTTGAAAGCTCTGGTGGACTGCAAGAAGCAGGACTTTAATGTCCTAGTCGTCACATCGCCTTCAGCACCTGAGCCGTATGGAGCAGACAAAGAGAATGTCACCTGGAAAACTATGGACCTCTTCAACACTTCCAGACAAGAGATGGCACAGACGCTCAAAGGCATCGACGCCGTGGTTAGTGCCTTGAACGGCCCAGTCCTCGAAGCACAAATCCCCATTCAAGACGGCGCCGCAGATGCAGGAGTCAAACGCTTCATCCCCTCAGAGTTCGGAATGCATACCATCTACCGCAGACCCAATGATGACAAAGGATACCTTCACCCACTCTGGGACGCCAAAGAAAAGTTGAACGAACGTGCCGTTCGCCACTCAGCTATCAACGAGGGCAAAATGACTTATACCATGATCGGCTGTGGCGATTTCTACGACCAAGAGCGTGAAAACGTCTGGTGCCCATGGACGCAGAAGGATGTTGACGAATACACTCTTCACGTTATCGGTGACCCCGACGCCCCTGCCGACTGGACCAACATCGAAGACTTCGGCCTCTACATCACCGCCTGCCTCCTCGAACCCGAGAAAACAGCAAACGCCTACCTAAACTTCTCCTCCGACACAAAATCCCAACGCGAGATTGCCGATCTGCTCAAAAAGCACACCAATAAACCTGTCAAATTGGAAGTCATCAGTTTAGACGTCTTGCACGAGGTCTGGGATGACCCTGAAAAGGCGCCAGAGGAACTCAAGAATAAAAGCGCTTTCCCTGTTGATTTCTGGATGACGGTAAAGGGTTTGCAGGGGAGTGGGCGTATGTTCCGCCCTAAAGGTCAAAATCACAATGATATGTTCCCGGATGTTGAGGATACGACTTTTGATAAGTATCTGAAGCAGCGCTTCCAGAAATAGGAGCGAAGGGAACATAGTCACAAAATAGCACGACAAAACTGTGCACGATCAATGTAACGATATTCATGGACTTTGCTGGTTTTCCTTCAGTGTTTCTGGCTCTCGGAGGTTCGGTTTTTACATTTCTGCGAATATCTGTTGATCGATCAGCGACATCTTTGAAGTAGGAGCAGAACCAAAAGCTGGTCGCACCTTCTGTGTGCGGTGCCTAACTAGGCACGTCTTCGATATATGACGCATATGCCTCTCACTTCTGGCCGGACTCGGATTGACTGCAGAGGAAGATGCGATAGATATCGAGCAGCTGGTTTTGACCGAGTTTGATGTTTGACGTTCGAACGTCATGACAGCACGCGTCTCATGCTCTCTACCACGTCCGAACCCAATGCAGAAGAAAGCTCGATTGATATCTGGCATCTGCTTTCAGAATCTAATGTCTTTGACAAGCATCTACATATATGCATAGTCGAGAGGATTCGAGAATCTCTTCTATCATTACTCTTTACCAACAACCTTTCTCTCCTCGATATTCATCCACATGTCTGTGAAGTAGCTCACCCCTCCTTTGATCAAGTACTTCCCAGGCTCCTCCTTGTTCGCCAACACCGGCTCAAACATTCTGAAAAACTGCAATGGCGCCTTGTACAACTCCATATTCGCAATCTCTCTACCCAGACAAACTCTCGCTCCATATCCAAACGCCATATTATACTTGTTGTACTGGCGAGTCTTTTCATCATCTTCCAACCAACGCTCAGGACGGAAAACACCAGCGTCAGGGCCGTAGATGTTTTCATCGCGGTGCACGATCCATGGGTTACAGGTTACTTCCAGGCCTTCAGGGACGTATTTGCCGAAGAGATCCATGCCGCCTTTGTTGACCAGGCGGGGGAAAATGTTTGGTGCTGAGGGGGTTAGACGCATGGATTCTTTGATGCAGGCGATGTAGTAGGGGCAGTGTTCTGTGACTTCGCTGTATTGGGGCATTGGTGAGAGGTGACCTGCGCGAGTGGCGGCGTCCACCTCAGCCATGAGTTTTGCGTAGACGGTGGGGTGAGTGAGGATGTCCTTGATAAGTCCTTGGATTGCTGTACCCGTGGTGTCGGCACCTGCGAGGAGGACGAGAAGGATTTCGGCTCTGATGTATTCTGGATCCAGGGGTTCACCCTTTTCGTCACGAGCGTCGATGAAGCTTTTCCAATATTAGCTTTGGTAATTTGATGCTCTTTTGAATTCAGCACTCACGTCTGAAGCAAATCGATCCTGCCATTGGTGTTGCCGGCCTCGATGTCTTTTCTTCTTTGCTCGATCAACTTGTCACGGAAACGCATGAGCGTACCAATACCACTCTCCTGCTCAGGTCTAGCAACAAGATGCTTGTCTCCAAAGCTAGTGCTCTTGACCCAGTTGGTGAAGGGGTAAAGACGAGCCATGAGTCCGAAAGGAACAAGGCCTTCATGGAAGCCTTGAATCAAGCCAGCAACATCGGAACCAGATTCGATGAAACCAAAAGGAGCACCGAATCCAACTTCAGAGATGACATCGTAGGCCATGTATACGGCCCAAGGAGCAAAATCGAACTTCTTTCCAGTCTTTGCAAAAGATGTGGAGAGCTTGTTGATCCAGTCATTGATGCGTAGATCTACCAGAGGCTCCATTTTCTTGATGTTTGAGAAGCTTGGAATTTGTCAGCATACATCTCCTAGGCGTTGTTCGAAAAGGTCACATGCCTATAAGATCCAGCAGCGACTTTTCTGAAGCGAGCATGTGTCTTCCAGTCTTGCATGTTGAACAAGCTCTCGACATTACCGAAACTTCCAGAGATGTAGTGTTTGGACTTGTTCGCCTGACGATTGTAAATCTCGGGTAGTTTCGTGGCATCGCTGACTAGCAGAAGTGTTGGAGTGATTCTGATGACCGGGCCTTTACAAAGTCAGCCGAAGGTTCTCTGCAAATTGGTGCAGCATCATCTACCATATTTCCTATGCAGCTCAAAGGCAACCATAGGCTCATCTTCTTTCAGGTTGTGGTATCTGCATGCAGTCAGCCTCCTGGAAGTCTTGTATTTCCCGAACCGGAGAGAAAAATGGCTTCGAGACTGGTTGCGGCAGTCACTCACGCAATCCATAATCTTGTTACACTTGCCCAGAAAGGACCTGGAAACTTGGACAGAGGATGGAACCATCTGTAGTAGACGATTTGATAAATGACACAAGCAACAACATATCCAATGACAGCCAAGACCAAGTTGCGAAATGTAAGTAGTGAAAGGGTAGACGGGCTACCAGTCTGCGCTGAAGAGTCCATGGCGGGATGACAGCAACAACAACAAAGACCAGAAGGAGGAGTAAGTCGGAGAAGTCCCTTCTTAAAGATCCAACAAACAACGAATAAGAGGATACATATTAGAGATCATCAAGCCCAGCAATCCAGTCCCGTGAAACCACATGAGACCAAAAGTACCCAACAACCCATCGTATTGGTCATGTTCTCAACACCACCTCGCTAACATGAATGCCCAGTATTATCGCTATGGAGGGGTGGAGGAAGCGGTACATTCGATTCAGAATCCAACTCTGTAGCACCGAGCACGGTAACCTTAGTGGCTCTTCCATCGGAGCCCGCGCGTCTCATAGCTCCGCTATCTTCATGCATATTGTATATTGAAAGCAAAATCTGAATGGTCGGTAGCAAAAAAAAAGTATTGGCAGAGGAAAAGGCTCAAAGAAGTAGCGATTGACATATGCGCAGCAGGCAGTCTGACGGCAGCAAAGAAAGGGTTCAAGGGTCGGCTAACCACGAGGGCTGACTGACTCAACCCATCCAGGGTCATGGTCAACTCGGCAGGATATACCGAATGAGATACACGTGAAACAACAGCGGGAAGGAATGATTTAGCTTCCGGATGACGAGTGACGAAGAAGCAGCGGCCAAGTTTTGTCGAAACACTGGTCTTTATGCCGCTGCTGTTGGGTTTTCTCCTTGAACAGGCTGGACAACGAATGTAGCACAACACAACTGCAGGATAGAACATCAAGACTTTAGCTAAAGCGGTGAAGACTCACGTGATTTGTTATAACCTTTTGATGACCATAGAAGCCGCTTCCCGCATATTAACCTGCAGTACAAATTAATGTTTAATATAGTGGGGCTGACTCGTGAATCAGTATGACGATCGTCCGCCAGAGTAAGCCGAGCATGGGTAGTTGTGGTGTCTGGGAAACTTTGTCGCGAGCATCTTGATCAACGGCTTACTTGGAATCTGCTGCCAGAGCAGAGTTGGGTATACCAGATACTGTTCCTTCTTTGCAGAGATGTGATCTAAAGCCTAAGTACTTGTACAGGACTTCCGAAACTATCAAACCCAAACGCCCGTCTGACCGATTGTATCCTTACCTATCCAGGGTATATGTGCGATGAATTGTAACGCTCATGAGAGCTCTCTGTGGTCTTTGTGGGAGCTGAGAGAGTTCCTCTCCTCGAAGACACTTCGCGACTCTCCTTCGACATGGACTTGTCTTGTCACACCAATCCTGTCTGGTGGGTGCAGAGCCTCTTCGCTGCTTGACACGCTGTCTGTGTCTTGATTGATGGTGGTCTGGAACCGGCCTTTCGACATACCCAGATCCCGGTCGATTGTGTCGAGAGCCATATGATTGCTTCCACCAGTACCGCCCATCTTGTGAAAGCCACTGCTGCCTGCTCTGATATGCACAGATCTTGAAGGATATCGGTTGGAGTCGTAGGAGCCGCCCAGCAGCTTTGGCGCATATTTCTTGGCGATAGCTTTGAAGGCAGGCATAGATGCGGTAAGGATACCGACATTGGTCTCGATTACGCTCCAGTACATGGGTCCTGATATGGTCCAGGTTTGGTCCTTGGAGAAGAGCATATTCGGGATATACGTAATCCTGATGATAGACGACATGCATGTGCTGAGAACGTAAGTAGGTGCGACGAAGAAAGACTTTGAGAAACAACTCACAACAAGCCTAATCCTAGCATGACACCGAGCCCAATCTTTTGTCGTCGAGGGATTTGCAGCTTGCGTACCAGATGGAAGGGCAGGATATAAGTCAACAAATCGGTCAAGATCGTCAAGGCTGCGTTCGTCAGATAGAAGGCCGAGATGTTGACGCATTTGGAGGTCTTCTGTAGTTCGGAAGTATAGGCGGCTGCGACTGGTGTACACTGAAAGATGCATGTGAAGACGTTGGCGAGAGCCTGGCAGATCACAATTGCTAGAAGAATTTGTGCTAGACGTTTGAGTTGTGGATCTCCAAGTCGAAGGTAGAAGGCGAGAATGGAAGACTTCAAGAAGCCCAGGCACGCGTTGTAGAAGATTGACGAAAGCCAAACAGTCTAGAAGCACCATGTTATTAGTGGCTGCTGCAAAGTTTCAAGACGGTCGGGTGTACGTACCTGTGAGTATGTGTTCAAGTTCGCTGTGCCTTTCTCCATGACTTCGTCCATGTGCTGTCCTAGTCCATGATGTACAGCAATGATTGTTGCGACCGCGAAGGCCCACGCCAAAAGAGCCGCGATACAGATCAGAACTGTTCTTGATCAGTTTGTGAAATCAGGCATTAAAACGTCAACTTACTGTCATCCAGCCCCATCTTTCCAAGTATGACAATCCGAGCGAAGAGACGCAAGATCATGACAAAGACACTGAGCACCGCAAATACCACCGACACGGTGGTAATCATTCGACCCTGAGAGTCGGGCATTTTGCCAGTAGCCTTCTCCTATTGAGGTGATATTCGCAAATGGTGATGAACTGGAGAAAGATCGTACGGGAGCGGCGACGCAATACCTGGCGAAGGTGGAGAAGAGAGACAGATTGACAGTGGTATATTGTAGTTCAGGGGACAGAACTGAGGCAAGACATGGACTCAGGCCGTCCGCCAATATCTAGAACAGGACGTCGACAGTGCAGTAGTTAAAGGCTAGGAAGAGCACGCGGAGGTCAAAAGTCTTCTGACAAGGCGCACTCCGATCAGTACGTCTGTTAGTCTGCACATCACGACGCATCCGGTACTGCAGCATTTCGAGGGGCTTCGAAGGTTTGCTCGAGTCACAGGCGCATTGGGCGTTATCTGGACGGCGATAGATGGAGGAGTTGAAGACGGGCTGATGGCCGAGCAGGATGTGGTGTAGATCATGTACCCACAGTAGAAAGCGTGTTGAAGCCTGCTTCTGCGCATAGCCAAGGACCGATTTGGGAAAGGAGAAGATGCAGGGCTTGCGAAACTAGTTTCAGTCCTCGACAAGAAACTCGAGTGGACTTGCCATTCAACCACAGTGTCGGGTTGTGGCATAAATTTCCAAGAACGCGATATTGGGCTGCAAGACGATCGAATAAGATTTGAAGCACAACATAGCCAGCAGGGAAAGAATTCGAGAGAACAGTCGGCAAAGTGCTAGGAAGCGTTGAAGTTGGTCAAACGTCCTGACAACGGCCAGTGATAAGTTGAGTTGTCGCGATGCAAGAAAAAGGTGCGAGTGTGGTTGGAACTCGGAAGACGAGTCGTCACGCGAAGTCGTAACCAGCCGTCTCAAACCCCTGTTCAGAACACATGGCCCTTGCACCTTTCCCGTTCCCTTCCCGCCAACCTCTCCATCGATTCGACAACTGTATCGGAACGACTCATGCTGTAACCATTCAACCAAACCCTGACACGATAAGGTGTACATCTACTCTCAGCATTGAATCGATGTCTGTTCGAAGATACAGCACTTCGTATGACACTGGTCCTTGGGTCAGCTGCAGCCTCAGCCTCCGTATGTCCGTTGCATCCCGCCGAAATTTAGGCCAAAAGGATCGTCTTGCAGGTCGCGGAATCCTCCCAACCGGAACAGAAAAAAAAGCTCCTACGCACGCATGTGCAGAGAAAGTGTTACGTTCGGATATGCATGTCCTGTTTCCACTAACAAGGCTGAGCCATTCAAGCGAGGATGAAATACTCGGTCGAAACAAGATCGTCGACAGCCTTTAAGCGCGCTCGTGCAAAATATAATTACTGTATAGGGTCTCTTCATCAATCATCGCATATTACTACCATACCCGGCTTTGGTATATTAACTTTCTGCCGAAGGTTGATCAAATGTCAGGGTTTGTTGGACGGGAAGCAGTCCCCCAGCAACGGCATTCAAATGATGATATGCCGTGGATCCGAAGTGAGAAAAGAGGGGAGGGTAAGACATGGGGATAGGCATTCAATATAAGATGGAGGGAAGCGAACAAGGCTTCTGAAACATACATTGTCAACACGGCGGAAGTTCTCGTATACTGTACGTCGAGTGGCTTCGCTGGAGATCGTGCACTATGGAAGCTGTACTACGGACCGAGATTAGGCGTAGGATGTCTTCTCTAGAGTCTCGAGGTCTTTATCATGTTGTAGGTTGTAGATGGAGCCATGCATAGTCCAGCAATAATGACTGAGATGCTACCTGTCAGATTCAGACAATTTAGGGTGCTGGCATACATCATTCACACTTGGTAGCAGTCTACTGGATACTCAGATAGGGAGAGGATTTGAGCAAGACTCAATAGTCCAGCGTCACAACTGGGACGTATGATGATTACTGCATGTCTATACGTCTAAAGCAGGACTCAGGAGCGCCACAAGATGGTTGGATAATATCACATGTCATTCCCTGCTGGCCCCCAAAAAAAGAAAGAACTATAGCTAAAAGTACAAACCCGGATATGCGACAGAAGTGGAGAATAAAACAGTGGCTTTTGGTGACCCTTTTTGTACAGATATCCCCGTCAAACATACTCCGTGGTGACCTCGATGATCGATGAACCCGCCGGTATCCTGACCGAAGCGGCGACCTAGGTCGAGGCTGTTGCCGGTTGGCATGGCGAGAGACCATGGTGGCAATTTATTGTCGAATTTACTCAAGAATGCGAGTGATCAGACCAGTGGCGACAGTGCGGCCACCCTCGCGGATGTTGAAGCGCTGTCCCTGCTCAACGGCAAGAGGTCTGTGAAGAGAGCAGACCATCTCGACGTTGTCACCGGGCATGACCATCTTGGAGTCAGCGTCCTCGGTGCCTTCGGGCCAGTCAATAGCGGCAGCCTCGTCTGTAAAACATGTTAGAGATGCGAAAATTGGTCAGCAGTTCAAAGTCAGGACTTACCAGCGGTACGGATGAAGATCTGGGGACGGTAGTTTCCGTGGAAACCAGTGTGACGACCACCCTCCTCCTTGGTCAGGACGTACATGGAGACGAGGAACTTCTTGTGCGAGGTGACGGTACCGGGCTTGACGACAACCATACCACGGTTGACATCCTCACGCTTGATACCACGGAGCAGAAGACCGGAGTTGTCACCAGCGCGGGACTCGTCGCAAGACTTCTTGAAGGTCTCGATGTCGGTGACCTTGGTCTTGATGGGGACCTTGTTCTTGCCGACAAGCTCGATTTCGGAATCCTTCTTCAGGGTACCACGCTCAACACGGCCAGAAACGACAGTACCACGACCGGGGATAGAGAAGACATCCTCAACGGACATGAGGAAGGGCTTCTCAAGATCTCTCTGGGGAGTGGGGATCCACTCGTCGACAGCGTTCATCAGGTTGTCGATCTGGGTGGTTCCAATCTCGGGCTGGCGGTTCTCAAGGGCACAAAGAGCGGAACCCATGACGATGGGGGTCTCGTCACCCTCGAAGCCGTAGCTGCTGAGGAGCTCACGCATCTCCATCTCGACGAGCTCAAGCATCTCCTTGTCCTCGATGGCGTCGACCTTGTTGACGAAGACGACAATCTTCTGGATACCGACCTGACGGGCGAGGAGCAAGTGCTCTCTGGTCTGGGGCATCTGACCGTCAGAAGCGGCGACGACGATGATGGCACCGTCCATGGAAGCAGCACCAGTAATCATGTTCTTGATGTAATCGGCGTGACCAGGGCAGTCGACGTGGGCGTAGTGGCGGGCATCGGTCTGGTACTCGATGTGAGCAGTGGAAATGGTGATACCACGCTTGCGCTCCTCGGGGGCCTTGTCAATGGAAGCGTAGTCGAGGAAGTTGGCGTAACCCTTCTCGGCCTGACGCTTGGTGATGGCGGCAGTGAGGGTGGTCTTGCCGTGATCGACGTGACCAATGGTACCTGGGGAGATGTCAGTCTTTGAATGGCAGATGTTCGTCAAGGCGACGGACCAATGTTGACGTGAGGCTTTGTGCGCTCGAAGGCAGTGGCGTAGTTTCTCATGTAGGCACCTCCGCGAGAGCCCCAAGCGGCCTGGACGGGGTTGGCGGCACCATTGCTACGGAGAGCAGCGCGGCTAGTACGCAGGAAGGCGCTGGCGAACGAAGACATGATGCTGTTCAGCGAGTGGATTGGACAGACGAGACGACGAGTTCGAGTGCGGCGAATCGTGCCTTCCTAGAATCATGACCGCCGCAAGCTTCAACTTTTTCTGTTTGCTCTGTTTGCACGCAAAAGGTCTCCGACTTTCCTCGAATCGCATGTCGACCATTGCAACCCGCCCATTATCGCCAATCCCGCCTAGGAGATTCCTGTTTCGCATTCCGACCTTCTTGTCGCCTTTATTGGATTCTCTGGAATTGTCGTTTCACCTCGATCGTCTCGTCTCGGTCGCGCCCATTGCCCGCAACCCTTCGGCTTGTCCTTTACCGAGGCTCTGAAGCTTGCTTTACGCATTCCATGCCCGCTTAAGAAACCGCTCTTCCTCCTTCCTCCTTCGACATGCTGCTCCGATCAACCTGCTCCCGCACTGCTCAACCGCTGAGCTGGCTCTCGCGGACTCGTCCTTCTGCAATCATGCCTCTCCGCGCCCGCATCAACAACCCCTCCTTCTCCGACATGCCTTCAGAACAACCCGGCGACGAACCGAACGACGTCCTCTTCAATTCACACTATGGTGTTCGCACCATCGAACTGAACCGTCCTAAAAAGCTCAACTCCCTCAACGGCTCCATGGCCCGCAAGATTCTACCGCGCCTGAAGGAATGGGAAAAGTCACAACTCGCAAATGTTATCGTCCTCAAGGGTAACGGCAGAGCTCTCTGTGCAGGTGGTGATGTCGCTGCTCTGGCCAAGGACAACCAATCTGGCCCCGAAGGCCAGCAGCGCTCCAAGGATTACTTTGCTCTGGAATACAAGCTCGACCACACAATTGCGACCTACTCCAAACCATACGTTGCCTTCATGGACGGCATCACCATGGGTGGTGGTGTTGGTCTCAGTGTCCACGCTCCTTTCCGCATCGCTACAGAGAACACCGTCTTCGCCATGCCTGAGACCACCATTGGCTTTTTCCCTGACGTCGGCGCCAGCTTCTTTTTGCCTCGCATGGACGGCGCCGTAGGAACTTACCTCGCCCTCACCAGCGAGCAGATCAAGGGTGTCAACGCATTCCTTTCTGGAATTGCTACTCACTACCTCCACAGCAGTTCGCTTCCTGATCTTGAGGCCCGTCTCGCCGAGCTTAACTTCGGTGACGACGTTTCATACGACACTCGCCTGAGAATCATCAACGACACCATTGAAGAATTCACCACTGGTATGCCCCACGACGCACCGCCACACTTCTCAACCAACGTTCGCATTGCTATCGACTACTGTTTCCAAAATGTTCACAACATTGATCAGATCATGGAGGCTCTGGTCGCAACAGAGGAACGCGAAGACTCGCCGCCGGAGGTCAACAAGTGGGCTGCCAAGACTCGCGAGACCATTTCCCAGCGTAGCCCCACCAGTGTCAAGGTTGCCCTCGCTCAGTTGAGGAGAGGCGCTCAATGGAACATTGCGCAGACTTTCCAAAACGAGCACAACATTGCATCCAAGTTCATGGAGCACCCCGACTTTGTTGAGGGTGTGTCAGCACGTCTGATCCGCAAGCCTGCCCAGACTCCTCAGTGGTCAAAGACCAGCTTTGAGGACGTCTCTGAGGCCGAGGTCAACTCTTTCTTCGCCGATGAGCTCAAGCTCCAACTTCCTACCGCCAGTGATGAGGCGCCCTACACAGATTACCCGTATGCCTGGACCGCATTGCCGCGGGAAGCCGAAATTGAGTCTTTCGTCAAGAGCAATCCTAAATATGATATGAACGGTGTTGTTGAGCACTTCATCAGGCTCAAGCGAGGAAAGATGGGTGTAAGAGAGAAGGTCGAGGAAGTCTTGAACAGGAGGACAGCCCCTGCTAACAGCAAGAGAGGCTTCACATGGCTTTGATGATATGATCCATCTTCAATTTATTGTACAGATCTTGTAAAATTATAAACTTCCATTTACGTTCTTTTGCTGTCATTGACTGCGCTTGAAGCGACCTTCCATACATACCGTTAATCGTGTTGAGGAAAACTCCAAAGCAGCAAAGCTTCAGACGCGAATTCTCCCCGGATGCAATTGCCGTATTGGTAAAACTCACCACTCTTGGTCTGTAGAGCGCTCAACAACGACTGAGTAGATGATGATATAGACCTGCGCGGATGGAGACGGTTAGCGCGCATCAGTCCCAGTATGAGGCATCGGCAATAATCAAGCAAAATGAGGAGGCTTAAAAAATGCCCCAGGAAATCGAGACGTCATCCTGCAGGGCCTTGCAGATCGCGTTTGATCGTTTAGATCTGCCAACACCACCAACCTTGTTACCTATTCTCTGGAGCCTCATTCTCTTCTTTCTTTCATCAACAAGTCGCGTGCTTCATAAACAAGACACGCCAAGATGAGTTCACAGCAGAGAGGACAAGATGAAAGAGAGCCTTTACTTCAGAATGGTCATGTTGATGGCGGAGAGGGTGGAGATAGTCGTGAGGTAGTGTCGTTTTCGGAGAATGACGCGAGTGATCCGAGACAATGGCCAAGGAGAAGAAAGATGACCAATGTTGCCATTATTGCCTTGATGGCTAGTAAGTTCTATCTTCATGATGCTTCCGTACTACCATACTGACAAGATGAACAGTCCTCTCGCCTCTTGCATCTTCCATGTTCAGTCCTGGTATTCAACAAATAGCTGATGATCTCAACACCACCAAAAATGCTGTCATCGGCTGTACAACTGGTTTCGTGGTTATGCTTGGTATCGGACCATTGATACTGGCTCCCTTGTCCGAGACCTTTGGCAGGAGAAATGTCTACATTTACTGCTACAGTGCCTTTTCTATTCTCCAGATCCCGGCTGCACTTGCTCCTAACATTGCTACCCTTTTGGCTGTCAGAACCATCTCAGGCTTCTTCGGTGCTGTCGCAATTGCCAACGGTTCGTCTTTCTACGCCATTGTGCCCAAGTCTTGCATACTGACACTTTGCAGGCGGCGGAACCATCTCTGATATGTTTGTGCCAGAAGAAAGAGCCGGTATCTTTGGTTGGTATCTACTCGGGCCTCTTCTGGGGCCTACCCTGGGTCCTCTTTTCGGAGGCATCATAGTCCAACGAGCAGGCTGGCGCTGGATCTTCTGGACCACAACGATAATCTGTACCGTTAACACCATTGTCGGCTACTTCTTCCTCCATGAATCCTACGCCCCTGTCCTTCTCGGCCGCAAAATCGCAAACATGGAAACCGAAGAAGGTACCTCTGGCAAATACCGCTATGAAGGCGAAGACGATCGCCCTTTGAAGAACAAACTGATCCATTCGTTGAAGAGACCGTTCAAGATCATCACTCAGCCTATCGTGCTCATCATGAGTGCATACCAAGCCCTGATCTTCGGAACAACATACAGCATCTACACAAACATGCAAGCGATCTTCGAAGGCGACTACGGCTTCAACACCGAACAAGTCGGTCTCCTCTACCTCGGCCCCGGTCTCGGTTTCCTGACCTCGGTCTGGTTCCTCGTGCCCCAAATCGATCGCGTCTACAAGGCTCTCGGCGAACGCAACAAATGCAAACCGGTCCCTGAATACCGCCTCCCCCTCGCCAACATCGGCGCCGTCCTCATCCCAATCTCCCTCTTCTGCTTCTTCTGGGCCGTGGAGAAACATGCGCATTGGGCTCTTTGCATCACGGCGACTTACTTTTACGGCGCGGGCCAAGTTATGATTCTCAACTGCACGCAAAACTACTACATCGATTCTTTCGAAAAGTACGCCGCTTCCGCTATTGCTGCCGGAGCGGTGTTTAGGAGTTTGTTCGGTGGTGTCGTTCCTTTGATCGCACCTACTTTGTTCAAGAGTCTTGGATATGGCTGGGGAGGCAGTGTATTCGGATTCTTGTCCTTGGCTATCGCGCCTGCGCCTTTGTTGTTCTACAGATATGGCAAGACGATCAGGGAGAAATTCAAGATTGAATTGTAAAGAAGGAAACTATTGAGAGGTGGTCAAGACGACAGATTTGATTGTTTATCAGCTGTTTGGCTAACCGAAAAATTGTACGTTTTATGATTTAGGAGCATCTATAATGAAAACAAGTAGGAGCACGAAGAGAAAGAAAAAATTTGGTTTGAGCAGTCTCAATTTTCTAAGATACGTTGTGTATAGTTTTGAAAGGTAAAGCGCGATGATCGATGTGTAAGAAAGGGAAGAAAAGAAAACCTGCACCGATGAATGAGAAAAAACAGATCCTCAAAGATCAAAATCAAATCGCAAAAGTGTAGAAAGGGGCCGTGTATGTATGTGTGTTCGTGATCAGTTCCGCTCCTTCCAAGTTATCGCTCAGTCCATTTCTTCCGGTTCTTCCCAGTCGTGTCAATAAGTTGGCGCGATCGAATTGTTAGAATTCAACCAGATCGCCACGAGCGTGTCTGAACAGAGCAGTCTTCCTGGCAGCGTAAACCTCCAGCTCATGACCGTCGATGTTCTGCACTCTCAAAGGACGAGCGAGCTCGTGGTGAAGCTTGGAAGTCATGTTGTAGATGATGGGACTGATGAAGCAGTCGGGCAGACATCCAGTGATTTCCACACGGTCGATGATGCCGCGCAAGTGGTTCATCACACGCAT
>ERZ794946.222-NODE-222-length-26124-cov-4.225862_pt1 | contig 26124 bp, 19 predicted proteins | sample MGYA00433072_ERZ794946 | MGnify/ENA primary metagenome ERZ794946 (study PRJEB30137, sample SAMN04331413) | food metagenome | isolation source: Y3 must sample point D1 replicate A | place: Australia: South Australia | collected 2014 ...
CAACTCTGCCAAACCTTCCAGAATCAACTTTTGAATCTTTTGTAAGGGAAGAGAAAACCTAAGGCATCCGGACCGATCGATGATCAGGTGTAACACAATGCGACAAAGACCATCCAAACTTCTGTATCTTCAAGTGCAAAGCGCCAAATACTCAGATGGGCGCACGGATCAAGCCAAACACCACCACCAAAGGATCACGCAAACCAAACAAACCTGGAAGCGAAGGGAAAACTTGGAAAGAAAAAAAGTTTGGGTATCTGACATACGAACAAGGAACTCAAAAAGCAATGAGAAATAAAACCCGGGAAGTAAGGGACCAGATATCGGAAAGCAACAGGAAACACATCACTCCGTAGCTTCTCCACATCTAACAACCACCTCTGCCGCAAACTACACAGCGGCGTTAGATGTCCTCCTACTCAGACTAGCACTGGCATTACTTCCCCTCCTACCACTATTACTACTCACACTAGCCGCTCTAGCAAGTCCAATAGTGGCTCCAGCCCTCTCCTCGTATATTCTCTTGAGATCATCCACAGAACTCTTGCGCAACCCTATCTTCTCAACCACTGGTGCGATTCTATTCGAGTCGGGAATTTGCTGTTGCTGGGCTACTGCAGTATTGTGCATTGATTCGATGGAGGCCATGCGTTTGAGCAGACCAGGTGAGGGTGTGCGTGGTCGAGGGGCGTAGGTGGGTGCAGAGAGGGTTGTTGAGATTGGGGTGGAGAGGGAAGGGTTGCGAGAGGTTGTTCGAGAGGACGCCGCCCAAGTAGGTTTGACAAAGATGTTATCGTCCTTTTTGGGTGGTGAGGGGATACGGGCAGATACTGAGCGTTGTTGTGGCCCGTAAGCGGAGTCATTGCCTGTTGGTGAGCCCGGCGATGCTGTTGAGGACACTGGCTTTCTCTTGACAACATCGTTTGCTAATGAGTTTCGTAATTCCTTCATAAAGTCGTTTTGTGTGGGCGCTGCAGCTTTCGAAACTGGCTTGGCTGGCACATTTGGAGGTGACTCGTTGTAAGGTACGGCAGTCTTCATATCCGTAGCAAAACTATCGAGCGGGCTCGTATGGCTTACGGACGACTGTGACGCGGTGCCTCTATGGAAAATTGCTTGCGGTGGAGGAGCGACACCTATAGGTGCAGGCTTACGTTTGACAGGTGAAGCGAGACTATCAGATCTTGCAGGGAAGGCCGACTGTGATGCTGCACGCTGGCGAGTTTCTACCGCAGGCCGAGGTGGTAGAGCAGGTTTCTCTGATTCATCATCCTGGAGCGTGATTCGGTGTGATTTGTCCGAGTCTTGCGAAACGTCCCTGTAGCCTTCCTGCAGAGGATCTTCGTAGTCCTGAGCAGCCGGAGGCGGGCGTAGTGCAGCAGCGAACGAGTCCGAGGCAGTCTCGCAAGCGTCCCGCAGACCATGAGACCAATGTTCTACAGCAGCTTCAAGCACACGGCGAACGATAGAGGTCATCTTTGCATCAGCCAACTGATCAGAGCCACACACGAGGGCTGGCGAAAAGCAGATGGCTAGATTGTCAGGTGTCATCTTGTTTGTGGCTTGATAGCTTGTGACTAGAGACAAAAGAGGGAGGAGGTGCAGTATTAAGATCACCCTGGCTTGTTGCGATAGACATGAGGTGGTCGATGTGGGAGACAGCATTTCGACCAGGTCATCCATTTCAATGTCGGCATCGGGGCTTCCAAACTTGTATCTCAATTCATCATAGCAATTCTCATGGAAGATTGGAGTTTTCAGTTCACGATACCAGAGCTTGATCAGACCAGCAGCCAAGTGTACGCCGTATGCGTCGGATTGGTGGATGTTTCTCAGAGTTTCGTGGTCCAGATCAGGTTGGGTGTACGAGATTCCGCCTTCTTTCCAAACAATGAAATGCTGACCACGATCATAGGCTTCCCTCAAGATGCCAACAAGGATGGATTGAGGAGGAATGCGAAAGATGCCCTCAGTCTTGATGTTCTCACTCTGGCAGAGGAAAGTGGTTGTTTCTCTTAGCACGCGCGGCAGGCGTCTCTGGCCGTATAGGTTGCGTGGCATAGGGTCGTTGGCACCAAAGGCTCTACGGCCACTAACGTAGGGCGAGTGAATGTCTGGCGAGAGACGGCGATCGTGGAGGTAGACGTTCGGCGGGACGAGTAGCTTCTCGATGGGAATGTGCAGAGCCAGCGAGGAAAGGGTCGAGACGTGGACGATCTTCTTGCGGAACTTGGGCGAGACTATTGTGCCAAAGACCTCGATAAGCACACGCACCCAGCTGCGTTCATGTACGACGTATAGCTTCTGCAGTCTCTTGCGGATTGCCCTGCTAAGCACATGGTATGCTTGCAGGTACCATCCCATTCCAGGACCGTTCTTCTTCTCCGACGTGGCACTCTCGGGCTGTCCGCCAGCGAAGAAGATGATCTCATACTCTTCTCCTGCAATCAGCTCTTCCTCTCCGGGCAGTCTAGCCAGGACATATGGCAGAAGCGCATCGTAGTCGACTTCAAAGGCATCGGGGAAGGCGGCGGCATTGAGGATGTATACGGGGAGTCCAGACTCGGACGGTAGGGGCGAGCGATATAGGATTGAAGCGGCTGTATCGGCGTAGTCGTTGATGTATTCGGGCGAGTGTAGCGGTGGTGGAACGGCACTCAGCGATGTGCTCCGGAGTCGAGTCGCGCGCTGCGCAAAGGCCCTCATGCTGAAACAGACTCGACTTCTACTTTGAGCTTTTCTGCTTTGTGTTCCGCTGGACCTGGACTTTGACCAAGAAAAGATGAAGAAGTGACGAGTAAAAGAAAGGTGCACGTTACGTATGCACGCAACCCTTTGTGTACTTGCAGCGCCTCGCACCCGCCGAGTCAAGAATCTGGTAGCCTATGGTCGGTGATCAATTCTAAAAGACATGCATGTCACCCTGGCGTTGAAGACACGACTAGCCGATAACAATACAGAGTCGGTGCGTTGGTTCTTTCGAATGTGTCAGGAGTAACTGCTGCGCTTTTCTTTGTTTGCAACCCGTCAACATTCAAACACTCTCTCAGGGTCTATGCAGCCAGCCGTTGGTGGGGGAGGAAGACAACCACAACACCTTTTGGGCAACCATGACGCGTCAAACTTCAGAAGATCATCCTCACTGACCAGAGAAGCAATGTGATATGACATCTTGTACACCTGCTGACCTCTCACGAACCTCATGCTCAGCCATTGGGGCTCTTTTACACCAGCGTTCTTCGGAAATCTGACGTTGACCGTACACGCAGAAATGCATGCAAGCAAGGGACGTCCGCGGCTTCTTATCTCTTCTACTTGTCCCTTCGCGACCTCAGTACGTGACTCTCCGTCCTGTCAGCCTTTGACAACTTCCTCTGCTCTCAGTCGAAACCCTAGGAGCACTCACATGGAAATGGTCATCGCCGTCCATCAGGGTTGCAAGCAATTGCCATTACCAAATATTAAAGTCTGGAAGCACGGGAAGTCATCCGCCCTCTTCGCCCGGTAACCGGGCCGTCTCAAGAATAATACTGGACGACCACGCCCTAAAGCACGCCTTCTGACCATCGTCTTTGTCTTTTCTTCAAGAAACCCGATGTGAACTTATCAATCTTTGTATTCATGCACACTATACTGTCGTTTCTCATCATTATTTACAACTTTGCTGCCTCACCGTCCTTGCTTTCCTCTTTCTCGGCTTGAGCGGCTCTGGCTTCAGCCTTCTCGCCGACACCGGAGCCTCCCATCTTCTCAACCACGGCCTTGACTACGTCGAGAGTTGCAGCTGGGCCACCAGGCTCAGCTGCCAGAACCTCGCCATTCTTCTTGACAACGAAAACTCCACGGGTGGTACCCTTAGGTGCCTTTTTCAGTCCAATGGCTCCAATGAGCGAGGCCGAAGGGTTGCACAACAAAGGGTATGGGAGCTTTTGCTTGTCCTTGAAAGTCGTGTTGGCCTTGGGCGAATCCGTGCTCAGCCCGTAGATGCTGAGTCCAGCTGCTGTCAAAGGTTCATACGAATCTCTGAAAAGGCAAACTTGTGTTGTGCCTTCAAAGGAACCGTGTCAGCAAAAAATAGAGTATCGAGGCAGAGAACGCGCCATGTCTCTCGACATGACAACCGAGAAGGAACCTACATCCAGGAGTGCTTGCTTTGGGGTACGTGAAGAGCACAACGCCTTCTTTGCTTTCCTCGACCAATGCCTTGAGCGTAACCTTGCGACCGTCGTTTGTCTCGACTTCACCGCCAAACCCTTCGAGGTCGATTTTGTCACCGGGTTTGGGTACACCAGCAGCAGCTTTGGTCTCTGGCTCAGGAGCAGCTTCAGGAGCAGCTTCAGGAGCAGGTGCAGGTGCAGCAGTCGGCTCTGGCGCAGCAGGTTCGGCGACAGGCTCAGACTTTCCGTTCGCTTTGGTCGCCTTTGTCTTGCGCTCCTTCTTTGGTGCTGGGGCCGGAGCTGGAGGGGGTGTCTTGCGCTTGCGGAGCTCAACCATGGTTGCGACAAGCGGTGACTTGTGGTGCTGTTGGGAGAAGAGCGATGGGTTCGTTACAAGTGAAGGCAGAGGTCAAGTTGCTGATTGTCAGGTCTCAAAACACAGTGCCCGGATTTAGTGCTAATTACAAAGCGCCGGCAATGTTGCAAGGTAAGCAATTGTCAGTCAGCAAGAAGCTCGAGGTGAGCTCTCGAGCGGTTTACGCGCCCAGCTCTGAGAGCTCCCTCGACCCCGCAACTTCGGTTAAATCGACCTTCCTGCTTGAGCTGCTTGAGGACTCGCGGCTTCCCGACTGAGCTTCACTCCGAATACTCCGACCGCCGACGCCGACCAACCAATTTTGCAGGTGCCACCAACGACCGTGCAACCTCAGGCGATGGAACAACATTCGGTCTTTCTTTTGGCTTCACAAAAGCGACTGCCGCGACGGAATCGGAGACTGCTTCTGATTTGACGTCTTGGCCTTCGTTGCTTCTACTTCCTGGCCGAGATGCGAAACCTGTCCATGGCTCGATTGAATATGTGTGTGGTCGCTTCAACAGAGGCCATACCACCATCAATTGAGCACCTGAGCATTACGCAGAAGGATGACTGGATGACAGCATAGCATCATAAAGCTCGCGAAAGTTTGCCGAACAAGTCGCTGCTTTTTTGATGTTCGCTCTTGCCACTCGGCTTCAGGTCCACCTCACGACGCGGATCTTAGAATTTGTCGCCTTGGTATGCCGCGACCAACAATGGCATTGTTCGATGTAGGTGTTTTCTCTTGTTCTCATCGGCTACAGAAGACCCTTTGTTTCCTCCTGCGTTCCTCATCTCCTTCTAGCCCCTTATATCGGCCCCAAACTCGAGTTCTTGCTGGACCGAATCGCAAACGCTTGGACCACCATCTCCAGCAAACGCTTCACTAACCCGCAAAACTTGGGTAATCGTTAAGTAAAATAAACTGCATGTTTCGGTCTTTGGGTCCAGAGCACGAGACTTTTTACGAAGAGCTCAACTGGGTGTTCCGAGATCGCTGTTTGACGTCTCGCTCATTCAGACTCATAGTTCTGCTGACCTAGTTTTTATACTTTCGTCATCCGCCTTCTAAGCATCTTTCCTAACTTTCCTCGCCCACTATCATTTTCGTTTCCTCCATCGAGCTCCAGGAACCTCATATCAGGCATCCTCAAGAAGACCGACTCTTACCGTCACCACCCGAGCTCGACCCTATTGAACGCCACCATGGCATCGGAAGAAGAGAAGAGAACGGGATACACCGCTGGCAGCGTCAGCTCCTCGTCAAACACAGATTTGGAACAAGCACCGCCGCCGAGACTTCCTGACGAGAAGGATGCTATTCCCGAAGCAGATGAGACCATGACATTGGACAGCAAGAGGGAGGGCCTGATGGTGAATCCTTTTGAGAATGACGCCAACGGCGAGACCGAGTACAGAACATTGACATGGCTCAACGCTGGATTTCTCCTCGTAGCTGAGACCATCTCTTTGGGTATCCTCTCTCTTCCTGCTGTCGTCGCCAGCATGGGTTTCGTGCCTGGTGTCATCCTCATCATCTTCTTTGGCGTCCTCACAACATACACTGGTTACGTTACCTATCAGGTCAAGATCGCATTCCCTGGAATCCACAACTTCGCCGACGCTGGTCTTTTCTTCTTTGGAAGATGGGCCAAGGAAGTGTCCGAAGCCGCTCAGATTATTCTCTTGGTCTTCATCATGTCCGCACACATCTTGACCTTCTCCATTATGATGAACGTCCTTACCAACCACGGGACCTGCACAATCGTCTTCACCGTTGTCGGAATGGTCGTCTCGATGATTCTCTGCATTCCCAGAACCATGAAGAACGTCGCTCTCATGTCGATTGCTTCTTGCTTGTCCATTGCAACTGCCATCTTCATCGCAATGATTGGTATCGGAGTTGACCCTCCCGCTGGTGCTCACGCCTACGCCGTCACTCCCTCGAGCCAAACCTCTTTCCGCACCGGTGTTGTCGCTGTCGCCAACATCCTCGTCTCCTTCTGTTCGAACATCGCCTACTTCGGTTTCATTTCCGAGATGCGCCAACCCAGAGACTTCCCCAAGGCCTTGGCAATGTTGCAGACTTGCACCTGCTCACTCTACATTGTTGTTGCAGTCGTCATCTACCGTTTCGCTGGTACTGATGTCAAGTCTCCCGCTATTGGCTCCGCCAGTCCCATCATCCGCAAGGTCGCCTACGGCATCGCCATTCCTACGATTGTTGTCGCTGGTGTCATTTACGCTCACGTCGCTACCAAGAACGTCTACGTCCGCATCTGGCGCAAGACCAATGTCATGAACGAGAAGAGCTTCCGCTCACTTGGTAGCTGGTATGGGCTCACCATCCTCCTCTGGGTTGTCGCATGGGTTATTGCCAACGCCATCCCCGTCTTCAGCCAACTTCTCGGTCTCCTTGGCTCTCTCTTCTGCACCTGGTTCTCCATGATCTTGCCCGCCGCTTGGTGGATCATGATGAACAAGAAGCAGCTCACCATGAACTGGAAGAAGACTGCCCTCACCATCGTCAACGTCACCATTGCTCTCATTGGTCTCGTCCTTTGCGGCCTCGGTGTCTGGGGCAGTGCCGTTGACATTTCGCAAAATTCCGGCAGTGCCAGCGCCTTCTCTTGCGGCGACAACTCATAGACGTCTCAGCATTTGACTTTGTCCATTGTTTTCTTTTTATCATTGTTCTTGAAGCAGCATTCGCAAGGCGTTCTGGGGGTTCAGTCGGCATTTAGACCACGGCCTACGTGTAACGATCGCATATACAGCATGATCCTGAGAAGAAAAAGTTATTGTTAGAAAGTATGATACGATACGATCATCTAGATTACAGACCTTTGAGAAGGTCGACACAATTACACACTCTACTCGAGTAAACTTCACCTAAACCATTCTTGCCCCTCTCTCCAACCTGCGTGTTCTGTTGACCTCAAATCTTCGTGCCGGTGCCTTTCCCGTTCATGCTCAATCAGGTCGTTGCTTCCATTTCTTTCTCAGGTCCATCGTTTCTTCCCTCTTCCGGTGTGTTGGTCGGTCCTTCCCTTCTCGTCAACTGAATCCTTCCTTCCTATTCCGTCATGGTTCGCCCTTTCTTATCTCGGTCAAGTGGCTCGTTCTTGCCTAATCTGACAACCCTTCATCGTTCCTTCCTTCTTCTTTTATCCAGAGAGATGATTCGGTCCTGCCTCTTTCTGTCGATTGGTCGTCGTTTTCCTCTTCTGTCGATCCGTGGTTCCTTTTTCTTCTGTCAACTTGATCGTACTTTCCTCTCCCATATGTGTTGATCGGTCGTTTCTTCTTTTTCTTCCTCCTCCTCCGTCTATCAGTCAGTATTTATCCATCTCAATCAAGAGGAGAGGTGATTGATGAAAAGAAGCAAGAAGTAGTCCGCACAATCTAAATGCTACGGTCAAGGGAACTAGGAAAGGTACGGTCAAAGAGATCAGGAAAGTGCGGTCAAGCGGACAAGGAAGGACAATTAAGCGGATAAGGAAGGAGCGGTCAAGGAGCACAAGGCAGGAGCGATCAAGGCAATTCAAGAGGCGAATTCAAAGCTCACAAGGATCACAAAAAGGATGGATGGCACGTATCTGTGCAGAACAAGGAGAAAGATAAAAAGATGATGATGGATTAGAACAGTATGAAAACAATGCGAATGTGGTATCAATCTTCGTAAAGAGCCAGAAAAAACAAAACGCCGTGTTTGCTGTGTTGTCCTGTAAACCCGAATGCAGGGTATATTGTGACCCCTTCAAACCCATACAACGAAAGGCAAAAAGGAAGGTCAGATCTCATAAGAGATCGGGCATCCGAAAAGGGAAAAAAAGAAAGGGGGTATGGACAAGGAGCGAAGCCATGCACCTTAAGCGTCACCAGCCTCGTTGATCTCTTTTGCGACCTGCTCGTACCAAGGGGTGTGAGATGCCCAATCGACTTCGGCAACCTTCCTAAGCGTCTCCACCATCTCACCGACTTGCGTCACAAACTCAGGCAAACCAGCAGTCGCCAGTGCCTCTGAAGCACCACTTGCTGCTCTGACTCTCTCACTCGAGGTTTTGGCCACAACGCGCGAGAAAACATGGCTTCTGAGTCTAGAATATAAGACTTTCGCAACAGGATCTGTGAAGCGCTGGGAAGAGGCTTGAGTGACAACACGAGAGGTTGCTGATTGCAGTGCAGCTTTGGTGGATGGTGGTAGGTTGTGGGCGTTCTCGAGCACGCCAAAAGCACGGGATGCGAGACTTGCAAGAGCCTCTTCGGAGGTTGTTTCAGAAGGCGGTTCCTTGCTAAGGAGGTCCCAGAGACGTGATGCTTCGGCCTTCCAGGGACTGCGGACATCACGCTTAAGCATATTCTTGGCGACTAATAGAATGGCACCGATTGTGGTCATGTGCAAAGCCTTTTGTTTGGTAGAACACAGGCGTTCTACGTCCAGAGCAAGCGTCTCTGGTACGTCTATGACGTTGAGGGGGCCATGTCCGAATATGGTGTCGACCAGTCCGCGAGTGTAAATGTGATGTGCTGTAGGCCTGTCTGCAGGGTTCCGAACCTGCTCAGGATCTCGACGATCGGCCTCAGTCAGTAGATTCACACTTGCATTGCGCCACCAGCGGTTTGTGCATGTCAATGTAATGGCGCCCGACGCAAGGTCTGCTGCGAACATGCGAGATTCGTATCCAGCCGATTCTCGGATGAGCACAGGCGCCGCATTCATTAGCAGAAAATTGGAGTAATCTAAGGAAAGCAAGTCGATGAAGTGCAAAAGACGGAAGAGCTTCTCGATCATGGCACCCATGTCTTCGCCGTTGTTTGACTCGAGGTCCTCAGCCAGAACCTTCACCTGTGCATCGCGGAATGGTGCACACAGTTTGGGCAAGATGTTGGCCATGAACGAGAAGAAGTTGGCGTACGAGAAGATCCCTTGCTCGCACTGTCGATATATGAGATCAGTATCCAGAGCCTCGACGATGAAGTTGTGCATGGAGTTGCCGGGCTTGACAATATGTACAAGCTTGGCTCTGATCTCTTGGGCCATCGCTACGGTCCATGGAGTACCCATACCGCGCTCAACGCCTTCTCGCATACCATCGCACAACTCGCGATTGATAGCATCGCGTATATCTGAATGAGCTCCTGAGGAAATGCGGAAATCCTTGTCGAGGGCGAGCTCGTGTGTCAAGACACGATTGGTAGGGATAGGCGAGAACAAACGGGCGAGGTTCAGGCGGACGTTGTCCTGAGAGTCGACCTCGCTTTGATGTGCCTCTTGCGAAGTGTTTTCAGCAACGATGGGCAGAGTGACCGAGGTACCGGTCTCGGCAGCTTCGATTTCGGCAGCAGCGCGTGGCCGGACTTCAGCAGGAGACCTCCTCTTTACACGTCTCCTCCTGCTTTCACGAATGGCTTTCTTGATGAGTAAGTCAGCACGGTCGGGGCCAGCCAACTTTCTGATCTTGCTGAGAAGCATGACTTGATTATCGCGGATGCCTGTGCGATAGTCCTCGGCTACTGCGCCTTGGGTATCGTCCTTGACGGTTTGCCAGATTGCGTCGAGCTCGACAAATGACGCAACCATGGTCTCGACTAGAGCAGATGAGTCCTGTGCTCTCCATGCATCGAAGGCAGAACCATAAGTCGTGTAGGCTTGAGACAAGTCCTGGAGCCTAGTGGAAGAAGCTGTAAGGCGATTCCAGGGCGCAAGTGTCGACATGGCAGACTCGAACAGCTCGACCAATTCGCGAGCTTTCGCCATGAGATGTTGCTCCTGGGCGCCGTTTTTGCTGAAGACTGAAGCAGGGTGGACAATGACAAGGTAAGCACTAAGGAAGGTGCGTGTTGCTTGGGCCGATGGTGTGTCCACGTTATCCTGCAGCGTGAGAAGACGGAGGACTCCAGTGGTGGCTTGGATGATGGGCGTCTCTGATAGCAAAGCACCAACGTCCTCGAAAGAGCGTTCGCGGATGTTGTCTAGACTGAGGTCGAAGTCTGCGTATGCCTTTACAACCGACCTTCGCTGTCTGAAACGCCATGCGCGTTGTATCCTTGTTGCAGCCGTCTCTTCATCCAGTCGCTGATTCGAGTCGTCTTCGCCCTCGGAAACATCGGCCAGTTTCTTCTCCTGCTCACTCGCACGGCGTGTCTTGCGGGAGCTAAGATTGCGCTTGTATTCGGCTCGCCTTCTGTCGGCGTCTGCCATTCTCTCTTGCATATCCAATCGAGCCTGTTTCTCTTCCTCGAGCTTTTTGGCCTTCATTTCCTGTGCCTTCTGTTTCGCCCTTTGGACCTCCTCGGCACATGCAGCTGCCACTTTTGCGAGGTATTTCTCACGAGCAACCTGAGCAGCTAGTGCTCGCTCTTCACTAGCACTGGCATCGCCTCTCGGAGCAGCCTTGGCCGTGGCAGCTCGTAAACGGACTTTTTCAGCATGGGCGGCGCGATCGGCAAGGCGTGCTTTGCGGGCTTCGATGATGGATGCCCTGCGCAAGTGTTGTGCAATGTAGTTGCTTTGGCATGACGAGGTGCGACGTAGCGAGCGGGTCGAGGTATGCGATTGGATCGAAGAAAGCGAATTGCGACGAGACGAAGCGGCCGAAGACTTGTATTGACGAGATTTGGGATCGCGGTAGAAACGAGCGGCGATGCGGGCGGGCGGAGCGTAGACTTGACCAGCATCATCAGACATGATGACCATGGAGGTTGTTTCGCAGTCGTCTTCCTCCAGGATGGTGCTCTGCTCATCGACGTCGAAGTCGGGCAGGTCGCTGCTCAGTTGGTCGTCTTCGGACATGCTTTCTACTGCGACTTCGGGTGACTCGACGGTCATGTTGTCGATGAGACTCATTCTCAAGTCCTGTGTGCTTTGAGGTGGCGGCCTGTCGAGGCTGCACTTGGTCGCATGCAGCGTGGACAAAGGGACGCCGAATTGATGTGTTTGTCAAACAATCGCACAGCAAAGGGGAGTGGGAGGCCGTCAGTCCCAACTAAAAGAATGCGAGAGGTGATTTGGTCGAGCGACTGCTCACGGCTATGGCAGCGATTAGATAGTGCTTCAGGTGCGCATCAAGGACCCCTCAGGACGGCCGCTAACTCTTCTCAAACGATTTCACCCTTGTTTGGCTATCTGATGACGTTGAAGCCGCTGAAGTCTTGCATGTGATCAATCGATATCTGACCTGTGATAGCAATAGTTGATGCATGCAAGAACGATAGAAGACATCTTTCAAGGATGCGGCGCTGGTCATGAGGCTGATGGCAATTGCGTCTTTCCCCTCCATCCCGCTTTCCCTTGAAGATGCGTAATCACTTGCCGTCCAACTTCCAACAGCTTCGACCAAATTCTCGTGCCAATTTCGCACTTCCTTTTCGAAGCTCGATATAATTGGTTCAGGTTGATGTTCACCAAAGCAATGCTTTCATTCACGGGCATCTTGGAAGTCTTTACATGTGTTGTTCAAAATCCCGTTCGGCAAGAGCTATATATATAAGCTTCTAGGCTACTTCCAGGAATGACTGCGCTTCTCCCTCATCTTCAAGACTCGGATAAAGGGGTATAGCCGCCGGTTTCGTCACAGTGTGACTGACAAAAGAAACATGATCAACGAAAACACAATCGTGATAAAATGGCTGATGAGCCGCCGCAAAAGCTGGTCAGCATTGACAACTCCAAGAATCGTGGACATCCTCTATATCTTCTCTAGGATGATCCTGTATAATCTTTCTCCAACTTCCGATTCTTTTTGCGCCTCGCTAGGAACTTTTTTTCTCTGCTGCAAGATTTGCGCAGTTCGTGACAAATGGAACTCGTTATGCCTTCTGGAAAGAAGAAGCGACGTGGCGCGCGCGAAGAAGAACGCGCCGAAAAGCAAGACAAATGGCGTCGTCATGTTGCGTCGTAAAAGGTCGTGATAAAAAACGTATGGTGAATATGTTACATGTGAATTTAATCGTGTTGTGTTGTCGATTTCACAGGCCGAGGCCTGTAGGTGTGCGCCCGAGGGTGTTGCCTGGTGTTCGTACGTTGTTGAAAAACTTGAGGAATGCAGACTTCTTTGAAGAAGACTTTTGCTTGATCTTTGCGTACTTGACCATAGGTCCGACAATGTCAGAACCATCGAGTTTTGGGAATTTGAGAGGGTCGTCCAAAGCGGGCAGATCGGTGAGAGGAGCTGGCTCGGCGAGAGGCTGGAAGACAGGTGTTTCGCCGTTCGCAGCTGTTTTTGCAACCACCAGCTCGTGGTTTCTCTTCCATTGTGCATCGATCTCTGCCCACTTCTTTTCAGTGTACTTGTACACTTGCGAAGTGGGTCCATAGTGCTCGCTAGTACGCGCTGCTTGATGCATGAACTGTCTACGAGCAGATTCCCAATCTTCGAAAAGCTTTCTGCAGGCATGAATGTTATACAACTCTGGTAGGTAGGGTTCAGGGAACACACTGAAGTTGGCATGTCCAAGTTTGCTTGCCCACTTGTCCTGAGGACTGACAATGTGCATGGATGAGATGTCTGGTGAAGACATGACTTGGTTGGAGTGCATGTTACCAAGCGAGCTAGTGGAAGCATGTGCCGACAGGGCCGGTGAGACCAATGCCATCTCAGGAAGGACCGGGCTTGACAATGACGGTCCAATCATGGACAAGCGAGCAAGTTGAGTGTTGTCGACGACAGTTGGAGACTGGAGGGGTGACTGGATGACATCCTCTTCGATTTGTTCAGGGTCCTGGATCGGAATGGGAAGAAGAGGAGTGGATGCCAAGGCCTTGCGGTCGAACGGCTCGTCCTCTCGGGGTATGTGGATATCCAAAGGATTGGAAGGTTCGACGGTGAGGTTGGTAGGCGTCGGAGTTGGAGTCGGCTCGGCCTCAACGTCTACAGGAGTGAGGACAGGCTTTGCAGCGGACGGCATGCGGAAAGAAGGGGCACGTGACGGCACACGAGACACAGGAGCACTCTTAGTACCAAGGCGGTGTACAGCCGTAGTCGGTGGAGAGGTGGGCGTTCTGTCACGACGTTTTGAAAAAGATGACAATCGGCTGCCCACACGAGACGCCAGACCAGTAACGGGCGAGTCGCCAGAGTTCTGCCTGGACCTGATTTTAGGCAATTTCAAAGGGGCCTCGTTGTCACTGCTGAATTCACTTGGACCATCTGCGAGTGAGTAGTCCAGACTAGGGCGTTCCAAGGCCGATGCAGATTGGCAGAGACGGGGATCCATTTCGGCTTCGCTCAGGTAGTATGGGTCGGAATTCGAGTGAGTCTGCTCCAGACCACACTGGCAGTTGACGTCGAAAACATCGTCACAGAGGTCGAAAGCATCCTCCCTCTCATGAGGGTCTTCGACGAGATCATGCAGAGTCGTTCTTGATATCCGGTTGTTGAGTGATTCGATGCTAGGTTCGTATTTCGGAGGAGTAGTGGCCAACGACGATGAGCTAGAGCTTGGATGGCGTGTGTGCTCGTGGAATGAGAACGTTTGTGTTAGCGGCGAGTAGTTGTCGGATGTGCCAGACGAGTTGCGAGAGTGCATTGAGGGGGCCGAGTAAGGTGAGTCGGCCATTTCGCCGATCGTTGTGGCTGTAGGCGTTTGCGCGACGATCAACTTGGGCAGCATAGATGGTCGCATGTTTGCACGTTGCATGCTTGTGAAGCTGGGGATTTGGACGGCGACGTCCTGACTATAAACCGGATGCAAATGGCATAATGTTGTGTCCGGCGAGCAAAGTAAATGTCTTGATAGGAAGCCGCGATGGGTCCAGAGAGTCAAGCGACCACGTTCGGAGGGGCAGAGGGCGGATGCAGAAGCTGGGCGTTGGCTGCACGTCAAAACTGACACTTCAGACGGCCTACTTGGGCAGTTGCTGGAGCAGAGGGAGAGGAGGAGCAAAGGTGAAAGACGTGAGAGGTGTTCGTGAAGAAGATGTCTCAAAGCAAAACGGGGACAAGCGCACTACAGTGGCCTGGAGACGAGCGAGACAGATGCAGACGATCAAGATCAGACGGAGCTGCAAAATACTAGCGTGCGGGTCCCATGGCATTTTTGATGCTTGAACCTTCGATGCAGTCACCGTCACAGCTCAGGCCCTAGAAGCGCGGAGCAGACATGTGGCCCCTCCTCATCCTCCACCAGACAAGCGCCCTAGCGGGAAAACCACCACCCTTGTTACAAGCAACCCAGCCACCTGCATCTGTAGCCGATGCTGTCGAGTCCACTGTCAACTGCTTGCATACCATGGTCAAAACTCTCCTCTGCTCAACTGCTGCACGAGATACACAAGACAATCCTCCCTTGTCTTTGGTTTGTGTGTGCCCGCTGCCTGTCATGTAACGGCACTACAGATGATGCACAAGTACAACCTCGACGCTCCAGAACCGTCAAATCCTTTCGGATACGTTACGCCCCATCATTCAACGACCTTCCACAACTGCCGCTTTGGTTTTGTGGCCATCAGTAGTCACGCACAAGTCTTCGGCGTCAGGTGTTGCCAGCATGTCGTCCTTTCTGTCATTCACAATGTTCCATGGACCCTTCTTCGAGAGCTTTTAGGCTTGCCCCTCTATCCTGTCTACAGCTTCGGTTACAGGGTCTGTCTCGGTTTCTCCATCTTTCGTCCCTTTCCTTTCCTCTGTCAGTCCTCGCAAACAATTCCTGAGCATTTCGTCACTGGTACTTCCTCTCCGTTTTACAAGCCGAGCACGCAGGAACAAACGGCCAGGCCGACGGCCACCTGGCCGCTGGATTCGCGAATGACGAATGCTTGCACGCTCAGGCTCGTGTGCCAAAAGGTACGGCGTTACAAATCGACTGACGGCCGGTGGAGCAGTCGAAGAGAAAAAGGCACCAAGCTCTTTGGCAAAGTCGGGCAGAAAAGTAAAGATTTCTAACCAGTCACGTCGCACGCATGCCCTTCGGCAGTGGATAAAATAGAAAGAGACTTCTTTGGTGGTCTAATAAACCCAACCTGGCTTTGACGCAGGTCGGGCGGCTTCCCGCTGCAAGCGCGCCTTCTCCCGCCTTTCTGCCCTTGTCGTCTGCTTGTCTGTCATACCCACCCAGCTCTCAAGTGTTCGTCCTTGCAGATACAGCGGCTCTAGCTGCATTGTACTTCAACTTCATCTGTAGAATGGGCCAGAGGGACTTTCGTTTACTTTTTCCCTCCTGTTTCACCATTTTCAGCGGTCTTGTTTCCTTGAGGTCGGTCTTTGTTCTTTGAGAGCAGCGGACATGGTCGCGTGGGCTTTTGCCTCGGTGGAGCGGTCTATTCTGCGGCGCTCCACAAGAACCAGAGGACTTGGTGCATCTGTACCGATCAGGTACGGGAAGCGAGGAACTTTCACGACAAAGACCCAGCAACCTGGGAGGAGATGCCCAACACCGCCCAGCAGACCAGTTTTGATGAAACACCGATGAACGCAGTCAACTGCTGACGACGCATGCAGAGCACTGTATCGACCCATGTAGACATGTAAATAGAGCAAAGCCTGAAACCATCAACCAGCAGACCTCTCAACGTGATGAACGAGTCTTTTGCTATTCTTCGTTGTTCCTTCCTCTTCCGAGTCATGGAAGATGTGTAAAAGCCACCAGCGGAAGGTGGACAAGCCGCAGGTCCGCAGCCGAACCGCCATTTTTGACAGCCAGCGACATGGTTGTCATCTGGCGCTAACAATGCACGCTCAAGGACCGACATGCTGCTAAAAGGCCGCCGTCACGGGGATTTTCCGCACCGGCAGAAGGACAAGGAAGCGGAAAGGTGAAAAGCACCACGGCCGGTTCCACGCGAACCAACGTCGGTTCTTCGCCGGCGTGAACCATCATCAACGATCCGTTGAGGGCTAAACTCTCCAACAACGTGCGGGTCTCGAGAGAGCAGCTTAAACCGATCGTATGGATTTGTGCGCGATTCATCGACTGTACATCAGGTACCACATCGAAAAGCATATGCATAGTGACAGAATCGACAACTCAAATCGAACATCTGCTTGCGTGCATCGGAAAGTGACAAGCAAACCGTACAAACCGTGTGCTCGCAAACTGCAGAGCAAAGAAGAAATCGGCAACACAAAGGGAGCACACAGCCGAAGAAGAGGAAGCCACAAGAAAGGACACAATTCGTGCGAGTTACGTCCAAGAGACTGCGTCGTATGCAGTGTGGGGGGGGTTCGTTGTTCGGAAGTGGTCAACTCTCGCGGTGCGTGTTGGCCCTCGGTCTTTCACTGCGGTGCTGCTTTTTCTGCTGCGCTTTTGACCACTTGCTCGGCCCTCGTGAATTTTTTCGACCACTGCTAGTCCGTGGCTTCCTAGGGCCATTTGCAATCGCTCCTTCGGCCTTCCAATAGATCAATCGTTCGGCATTTCTTTCGAAAGAAGAAGGTGCCTAGTAAGCAAGTGCAAAGTGCCCAGAGGATTCCGCCATATCGACGGACAAACTCCTCATCCTCAACATGGTTGAACGAACAACTCGAGCTAAGCGAAGCAACCAGGGCGCAGCAAGCTGAGGCGGACTTTTCTTTTCGTCTCTTCCCGTCCGACACGGAGAATGATGGAAGGGCCAAAAGTCTTGTCCAGGGCTTGCTCGTGATGATAGTATTGGATAACTAGTTCAGCGGGATAAAAAGGATGGATAAACTCATGGCCATGTCTGCCGTCCACCTTCGCTTCATTCAAAACTGCAAGGGGCAACCCTGTCCACAGAGCCCTTGCCGAGGTGCTTCTTCTCCCGCAAAACATGAACCAATGCAGGTCGCTGAGGGTTGAGAAGCCCTCAGCTTGTTCTTCCTTCCTTTAACGGCCGAAAGCAAGGGAGTTGTATCGTTGTACACGGACAGAGTTTTCAATCTTGCATTGGATGAGAAGGGTAGACGATAGCAAAAGATCTAATCAACCCTCGGTTCCGAGCTATTGGGAGATAGAGGCTCTGGAGGAAGCACTTCCGTGAGCCGCTCCTGCTCATCAATGATCAGCTTCAGTGAACTTCGTAAGCCGCATCCCAACAGCCAGATATCTGCCTTGCCCTTGTTCTATTCTCTTCCTACTATTGCTGCAGCTTGCAAATCCATTACTCGTCTAGGGTCTATCTCATGCCGTGCCATTCGTGGGGAAAACTTTGTTGCATCATTACCGAATAACGCCATGTCGGTCTTTCCGACCGTTCAAAGATAGAGTTGGCTGCCTGAGGTGCCTCCCTCTTGCACCATCGAACGAGGCCTGTAAAAAGCACACAGGCACTGGGGTAGACCTTGCGAATGATAACAGGCGAGCAATGCACATCGTACGTCGAGAGGAGACGTGGTGTCTCCAAGCGACCATTTGACGGACCTTCCTTTCTAGACTCTGCCACTTTCTGGGTGACCATCGATGTCGCCCAGACTTGCTCCAACGATGCGTCGACGCGTCGTGTTCGTCGTTCGAGCGGGATGTTCTAGCCACGGGTTGCGGAAGACTGGATGCTTTCTCCACAAAGTCTCAAACCCAGAATTTCGACCATGCGGTCTTCTGCTCCTCGGTACCAGAAAACTGTTCGGTAGAGTCAGCAATTGACATTCGTTGTCGTTCTGCCTCTCTTGAAAGAGATCTACAAACGAACCTCAAATTCGACCTTCGTGATATCGACGAAGCCCTCGTCCAGGGTTGGTGGAACATATCTGCCTGCAAAACCAGTGAAAGCTTGTCTCGGCAGCATAATTCTCGATTCTGGGTTCATCTGATCGTCCCCGGAGTGTCAGTAAGCGCTGCATAGTCTTCGGCATCTTGCAGTTTGTAAGGCTTGGGCGTTTGCATACCCCGTGTAGTAGTCCTCCAATAGCGCGGTACGCATCGTTGTGTTCACAGAGCTTGGCTGGGGCTGTGAAGTGCACGCATCGAATAGGGATCTCGAGCGACTTGGCCAAAGAGGTCCAATACTCCCGGGCCTTGAGGTCGGCGTTGGTGTTGTCTATATTGAGCATTGGTGTGAGCGGGGAGCTTTTGGTAAGGGTCAGTACATGGCGACTTACCAACTGCTACCGACTTCCCATCCTCCAAAAACTCTCGGGCTACCTTGAGGCATCTGTCTCTCTGTAGTACTTGTCAGCACACATATTCAATGACGATAGTCGAGAGCTGCATACCGATTTGAGTAAGTCCTGGTTGACTCGCTCATAGCCTAAGGGCTTAAGGTGTTGCTGGAACCAGGTTGATTTTCCAGCTCCAGGACTTCCGCAGAAAATAACAAGCTCCAGATCATTTTTTCTGGTGAAAGCAATAGGACCTGCCAGAATTCAGTGTTTGTTTACATTGAGCTTGCTTTGTTCTGAGAACTTACTTGCGTCTGTCTTGCTCGTCAGTACTGGTGATACGTGTTTAGACGGGTCGAACGCGCGAGCGAAGGGTCGAGGCTCATCGTCCAGGAAGAATTCTTCCGGAGTCATGAAGTTGATGCCAATGTTGCTGGCAAGGTCTCTGCGGTCCAATCAGCACAGGTTCCTACTGTGGACACAAAAAAGAGCCGAACCTGTCTGAGCAAGAGAAGTCTGCCTTGAAGCCTCCAGTACTAGCTGTTCGACCTCCTGCATCACCCACAAAGTAGCAGGCCTGAAGGTCAACGTCACCTTCTTGAGTCAAGCCTTGTGCTTCTAGCAGCTTGTCCCACATTCCTGAGCGGGGTTTGCGGAACTTGTCTTTGTCGGTGGCCGCATAGAGGACAATGGGCAAGTCGAGTTGTGTGAGGACGCCTTTAACCCTCTGCTTGAAGTCGACCAGTCTCTTCTTGTCTGACTTGACCGTCTTGGAGTCGCTCTTCATGCTGATACCAGCTTGATTGCTGAGGATTGCTAGCAAGTATCTAGAGCCGTGTCAGATGTGAGATTTCTATATTTTGTGGTGGTATGCTTACCCGTCTTCAGCCAGTTGCTTCAACTTTGATGGAACCTGTCTGTGCCACCATTTCCAATCATCGCCATCACGGGCAAATCTGTTTCCTGATTTGGCGTCCACCAAAGTGGAATCCTGAGACGCGAGTTAAGATCTGTTCAACAACAACTGTGAGAATTGACATACAAAGTCGAAGGCTGCAATCTTGCGTGGCCTGACTGCAGTAGAGCCATCGACCTTGTCATATTTGCAGTAGAGCACTGTGTTCTCAATGACTTTCCATGTCAGCTTCTCGGGCTCCTTTTGTGAAGCTGGCTTGAAGAAGTTGGCGACAGCTGAATCTGATGATCTGATCAGTATGTGAAGGGAAATGATTGGAGGGTTTTGAAAATACTCGTAGTTGTGCTAGCTGCAGGTGCTGTGCGCTTTAGTGGTGGAGGCGAGACGCTTCCATCCTCTGTAGCCAGACGCTTGAGACCCGGCGGCATTTTTGGATATGGTGGGACGGATTTGCTGGTCAATAGTTGAGGTCTGCACGCTTGTACTCGTGCAAACAGCATTACACTGCTGAAATGTGAAATGATTCAATCGCAAGGCATCAGAAGGACGTGTTTGGTGTCGCGTCGCACGTGATCCAATCTGGGACGTTTTGGGAAATTGTCGAGACGATTTCCTTTAGGAGACATGCACGAAATATACAATCTTCACATGCGATTCACGTGTCAATGGGTAACTGGAGGCTCTTGGATCACATGACGGATGCTAATTTGATTTCGTTCGGGTGAGGCCGATATGGTAGCCAAAGCAGCTTGCAAGGCAGCCTATCTATATAGCTGAAAGACCAAGGACTCGACGTCTCTTGGTCATGTTCAGGACTTCTCGTGGCGCTGTTCTTCTACAGCAAAACGCCAGCAAGCAATCGGCGCGGGTATTCCCAGCACGCCGTGGCGTGTCTGCTCGTATGCATTGTCGAGCTCTTTGGATATCTGGCCGAAATCATGGCGCATCCGTGAAAATCAATCGTCGTAGAGGTATGTAAATCCGGTTGGCAGGGGAAGATCCAGCGCTTGCCTGCAGACGCTCGCTTTTTCCCATTTGCACATCGCTAAAAAAGACTTTTTGTTCATCATCAAGAGGAGAGGCGTGTTCGTTTATGCGAACATGCTGGCACCACCGGACTCGATGGCCTCGATCTCAGCTGCGCTCCAGGAGGTTCTTGCGAAACGGGCAGGCAGGTCGCTGCGGTCGAAGAACTCGCCGGCTGCGGGCTCGACGGGACCAAGAGACTTTCCGGCCTTGGGGCCAACGAAGCCGCCGTATTGGCTGGCCGGGGAACGGCGGGACAGAGGACCGTGTTGCTGTGCCTTCTGTCTGTAGGAAGCGAAGGAGTCGGGGAGCTCAGAAGTGGGTGCGGCGGGGTGGGCGTGAGGAGTGTGGTCAATCTCTGCTTGCTTGTTAGGAACATGCTCGAAGCTTCATGGCGGGGCTACATACTGGTAGGAATTGATCTCTTGCCGAGGAAGCGGATCATGGGCTGACGGCCGAAGAGGATGCGTGTGGCTTGCATTTTGGAGTATGTGTGGTGGTTTTGATTGTGCGAGGTTGCGCGTGTGGAGTGTTGCGAAGCAAGAAGTGAAGTGGTCGAGAGAAGCCGGAAGTGGGAAGCTGGTGGAGCTGGGCGTGCCGAGACTGACGAGTCGGGCTTTGGTGGTGATGGACGTTTAGAAGTTGGAAAGTTGAAAAGTTGAAAAGTTGAGGGAGGGTGACGGGGAAAGACGAGGGCAGCCAGGTGTTTACGAGGGAGAGAAGAAAATTATAGCGGGTGCGGGGCGCTTGAATTGATGATGTCTCCGGCTACTGTCCTTGGTGGTGTGAGATGGCCTCGCTATCACGCCGCACAAGCAGTAGCACGAGGACGACATCGGCCGACGTGAATACCCGACTCCGCCGGCCGCGCTTTCGTCCACTCGTTGCCCACACATGGCCCAAGGTGCCGCGCTTTTCTGCCTGAAAGTCCAGCCTCTGACAAGCGCCTTTGACAAAGCCTCTTTTTTCCTGCCTTATCTTGACTATCTCCGACCTTTCGGTCGCCCTTCCCCACCTTCGCTCAACTGATTTTCTCCTCGGTCTTCGTTTCGGGCGACTTCCGCTCACTCCTCTCCATCTGCTCCGTTGATTCCTCCACGGGGTACGCCGAGCATTCATCACTTCATCCGCCGCGTTTGATCGGATCACTGTTTCCGCTCGCTGCAGACTGCCTCACACTGACGTGACTGCCTAAAGTCCGGCTTGCTACACTACCTGCTCACCACTGCTCGCAGACACGAGTCGACAGACAGTGTTGTAGCCTAGATCTGCTGAACCAGGTAAAGACAGCCTATCGCTCTCTTCCAGTGTGAGATTCTAGCTCGCTTAGCGATCCGCGTTATCGCTTCATCTCACGTGCGATGCATGAGCTCTTACTCTACGGCCAGGTGCCTGTCGAGCGCCATGAGCAAGTCCTCAAGATCCTTGCTGGTATTGCAGCAATGCAACCGCGTACTCTCTTCGAGAGACATCTGATCTACAGACCTTTGCGCTCCATGCAAGACAACAAGCCCAACAAAAAGTTCCCTAACAAGCCTGTCAAACCTCAAACCCTCACGTTCCAGCATCTTGTGCGCCAGCTCGAGCAATCCGAGTTCGGCAAAGATTCTCCAATTCTGCTCGGACCCGAGAACAACGAGAATGCCAGTCAGCCCACATATGCATGGAGGATCAAGACACAGGAGACTCCGGAGCCCGAAACCAAAACTTTGGTTCTACGACAGGCAACAGAAGCTGTGTTTGACAATGAGCAGTTGCGCACGTTCCTCGATCCTGCCAACAACGGGTAACTAGTCCTCATCTCGACCGAAATTTATGTTTCTGATCTCTGACTTCTCTGCAGGTTCGTGAGTGAATTCCTAGTCGAAGGTCACAGGTTCGTGCACAAGAACACTGTGCTGACCCTGTTCCGTATCTTGCGAGCAAGCGATATGCCTCAGCAGACACCTCTGACGAGTCTGCCAGCCTTGGAATCTCTCAAACCTCTGGACACCAGTGGTGCATTTGTACTTGAGGCATGCGTCCGTATCGACGATCGTACAAAGCCTAACCTGGTTTCTACTGCTTCTGATGAGTTGAATGCGTTCAGAGATATGATGAAGGGCTCTGTCGAGATGAAGGTCCCCGAGAGATTGTCTCTCGACACTCGTGTGAGATGAGCCTCACTGAAGTACGCAAACAACAAAGAAACGCAGACTCTCTAGAGCCACCTTCCGCTCACTTGAGTCGATCGGCCAGCTCAATCTTCGTGTCAGATGTTCTTCTGTCTTTCGACATCCTCCAACCGCCACGATAAGACACGGCTCAAGATCCTCATCGCAGAGAATTAGCAACCAGTGTTGACACATTGATACATGAGCCCGGTCGCTCTTGAGAGTAGCAGGAATGCTTCCCCGCCTGCTAGATCTGGTCGCCTGGAGCTACACAGCCTTCTCCGATCGAGAATAACGGTGCGTGAGTGTGCGTAAATTTACTGCACATCATGGAACAATTCTACGGTTCTGCACTGTGCGTTGAGACCATACAAGAATGAACAGACCCGAAGGAAAAAGAGACTTAAAGAATCCTTTAGCAGCTTTGGTCCTGCGTAGGTTATCATACACCAACTCATCTGCTCAACAATCGGTACTATAAATGTCATTGTACTGCTTCAGCGCAGTGACTTCCAGTTCCTCCTCACTCCTTCCCTCAAATCTCCCAGGATGTAAATCTCTAGCGATGGCCTCATCATAGGCCTCTCCTAAAATCATCTTCTCGAGCAATCTCGCGCATCCGGCAGCATGCGTGACCCAAATCGCCACAGCCATCCACAACCCTTCAACACCAGCCACAGGACCAAGCAAAGGCATGTTGTCAGGTGTCACCGAGAACACACCTCCAATCTTCTCAGCCCCAAAAGGTGGATGTTTGGTAAATCCTGCGTCGGCGCTGAATCTGTTCGCAATCGCTCGCGTCACGGCTGGATTGAAAAGCTCATCTTGCCAAGGAACTGTTGCGGTATGGCCAGGAGAAGACACATGTTGCGGCGTGTGGTCGTAGGTTCCTACGCCATATCTAGCTCCGTGATCGCGAGCGTAGACGTGAGATTCGGGCCATCTCATGAATGGTGTAGGAGAAACTTCGTGATCTCTGTCTTTTGAGTAGATGTAAGGGTGACTAACTGGCACCACGGGTACAGAAGGTATATCGGATGACTTTTGGAGAAGTGAGGCTGTCCAGATACCAGTCGCGAGTACGAGTTTTGAACATGAGATGGTCTCTCCACTGTCCAAAAGAACTCCTGTAACAGCATCACCTGCCATCACGATCTCCGAAACAGAAGCTTCTTGAAACCGAACACGGTTCTCAGAAGCCATGCTCCGGTAGGCAGAACACAACACCTTAGGTTCCGCAACACCATCATCGGGAAAGAACAACGCTTTTGTGCCAGCATTTGAGCCAGCGATCGGAAGTTCCAACTTCACAATTTCAGTCTCGTCGAGCAAACGAGCTGGAAGTCCGGCCTTTTCGCTAGCATCAAGTCTAGATTGCAAAGTCTTTATGCCTGCATCTGTAGACGCCAATTCAAGCCCTCCGACGCGGGAGAATCCAGTGTTCAATTTAGTGTACTCTTTGACCGAGTCGATAGCGAGTTTTGTCAAAGAGGGCTTTTCGTTGTATTGACCTATGAAGCCTGGCGCATAGCCGGTGGAGCCCACGATATCGCTGATAGAGCGGTCAAGGACGAGGATATTGGTTTCCGGCGAGGCTTTGGAGAGGAAGTAGGCTAGTGATGAGCCTACTATACCTGCGCCGATGATGATTGTTTGGTTTTGGTGATCTTGGTCGGCCATGATTGCTAAGAAGGAGAATGATTAGAGAGATCAGAGAGATGAGGGTTACAGTGTAATTCTGAGTATGATGATTTCTGTGTCCGGAAGACCTAAAGCTTATTATGAGTGCTTAGGATATGGTTGTCATGCGAAGGGCGTGGCTTAACATTGGGGTCGCTCGCGCCCTGTATGTGACAAGCAAAGACAACATCGCAAAGGTTGATAGAAGATGGCGAGATTAGGTGGAGGACGATGTGAGATGCGCGTTCCTACGGTGGAGTTAAACATAAATAGCTATCGTTCCCAGCTTGATTACTTTTCCAATGGCAGTCAACCATCAGCACCAGTAGATTGTCGTGGATACGTTAAGCTGTCAACAAAGTTTGAAAAGTGCAAAGACATCTCCAAGCATTGTGTTTGGACCTTTTTTCTTGGGAATAATGTGCTTTGGTACGTAGCTAGGGCCTGATGTCGATAGGAGCTGTAGATCGAAGTAGTTCGCTCGGATCATGGTCGCTGTCGATGTGGTCAGGGTTGCATACTCAACAACCAAACACATCGAGTCTTGACCGACGTCCCTTTCCATTTTTTCGAAACGCACGTCTGGCCGAGTCCAATCAACATTCAAACGCATTCATCTGAGCCTCATAGATTTGGCAGGAACGCCTGAAACAAGATCAACACAACAAGCATCCCATGACATGTGACGAAAGAAGGATCCCCCAACTACGGCCGAAAGAAGGATCCCGACCATCCGAATACATGGAAGAAGATCAACAACAACCAAGCACCCAAACCAAGCATGCTTGCATCCTTTCTATTTCCATAGCCTCCCAAGCGTCATAGCCCAACGACGATCAACAGAGTCTTGTATGTTTCCTTATATAGCATAGCCACTTCTTCCCCCATCTACCCAGCACTTTAACATATATACCACTATCTTGACCAGACATTCATCTCTTCAACGCACCTCTGCAATTTGGTAAAAACCACAATCCAAGATCGATTTCCCAAACATCAACGAACATCATCAAATCATCATGTCCGGTTTCGCGGTCAATGGCGTCTATCCAGAATTCAAAGGCGAAACCCCATACGCACCGGAAGATTTCGCAGACCAATACCCAAATGACCCGGAAAGACAACGACAAGCAGCCGATCGCAAGAATCTCGCCATGGCAGAGGCGAAGGAGAAGAAGTCGAATTCCGGGTTGAAAGGGTTGTTCAAGAGGAAAAGTCATGGTGGGGAGGATGGCCGGGTTGAGGAGGTTGTGGAGCAGACGAAGTAGAGATGTGAGTGGGAGCACTACTTGATCAATGGTGTGTGCTAACGTTTGACAAGTATCAGATTGAAGGTGTGTAGGGATTTTTGTGTGATCAATGTATTTGTACAATGTTTGAATATTATAAGTAATAGATACAGACGTCGAAGAAAGGGATGGAAACTCCAGGCTTCCTCCCTTTTTCCCCAAATCAAACGCAGAACAAGAAAACATCTATTGTCCAACATTTGGCGGACGGCCGTCAGCTGCCCTCGTGCTCTCGGGCACGAAATCAGTGCCAGAAACATCGTGGATACCATGAGTTTCGGTGGCAGCAGGGACCTGCATGTTCTCAACTCTACGTTCACTCTCCATACCAGCAGCGTCAGCCTTCTTGATACCGCGAGCGCCAGAAGTCAAGGCGAGAGCATCGGCAGTAACCAACTCCTCATTCTCGGGAGCTGTCCAGCCTGAACTCTTCCAAGGCTTGACGTGAAGAATGTACATAGTGTCAATCTCCTCGAGCGTACGACCTTGGTGTTCACAGAGGAAGAAGTAAGCGACAAAAGCACCGGCAAAGTTGCAGGCGGCGAAGA
>ERZ794946.223-NODE-223-length-26123-cov-3.956115_pt1 | contig 26123 bp, 23 predicted proteins | sample MGYA00433072_ERZ794946 | MGnify/ENA primary metagenome ERZ794946 (study PRJEB30137, sample SAMN04331413) | food metagenome | isolation source: Y3 must sample point D1 replicate A | place: Australia: South Australia | collected 2014 ...
CATGACCTTCGCAACACAGGCGAACTTTCCGAACTCTTCGTCGTCTCGGAAGCAGACATGGTCCCACTGGACCCTGACTTCCGCCGTCAAATCGCCGAGCAAGAACCAGACGAGGAACTCCGCGCTATCCTCCTCGAGCCCGATGAGCCAGCTTGGAAATTCGAGTGCGAGTTCGAATGTGGTGACCCGAATAACCCTGCTACTGGTAAAGCTGTCGTCATGCCACCACGTGGAGAAAAATGTATTAGATGTTGGCAGTTCACTTCTGATGAACCTGAAACCCTCTGTGGCAGATGCGTTGATGTTGTCGGTGACCAAGTCGGTGTTAACGATGAGATGATCGAGGCAGAAGGGGATGAGTATGATGAATTGGCCAAGTACCGCTGAGCCGTCATATCGTCATGAGTTGCATGTCGCTGTATTGTACCAAATAGGACTGTAGAAATAGGGCTCGGCGTTAAGGACAAAATCTAGACTTCTTTGATATCCTCTCTAACAATCTCTCTCAATCTCTCCGCATTGCATTGATCTCTTCGCTCTTTGATGATGGACCTTGATGTCTCCTTTGTTTCGCGGTGCTTCACTTTAAGTGCATCGTTGCACTGTAATGGTGTCTTTTCGTTCGACAATCCAAGGATTAATGTCAGCTTTTTAAACCCTTCCGGATCTTTTTTCAGCTACACGTTATCTCGATGGATATGACACCGAGGCGATGAAAAGTATGAAAGCAGTCGAATGGGTGGAAAGGAAAGATGTGCTGTTTTTCTTGCAACGTCTGCTTAGCAATGACAAGACACTTAAACTAACCTGTGTGTCAAGACAACGGTACACAACATGGAGATATAATCAGGAGTTGGTTTTTCGGAAGTGAGTCGAGTCGAGTATATTGAATGTTTGTGTGATTATTGTATTTCATTTTTAGATGGAGGGGACATAAACTTGGAGTGAGATTGATCGGAACCAAGATGACAGCATCTTCCAAGAAATGTTGCTCGACGCCTTTGTTCTTGCTCGCTGTAGGTGCGTGCCTGTTCTGGTGCTCTCGAGGTACCAGACAGTCAAGCTCCTCTGACAGTTTACGGCACTTACTGTGCCCCTTTGCATCGTCCGTCTCTTTCCTCTTGCTCAAAATTGCACTGTGTTGATTCGGGGAGGCAAATATGGCAAGACTTGTGGTGAGATGTGGGTGTGTAGTCTCATGAAGGAATGTGTGCTTTTGTTCGGTACTGTTGCTTTCGATTGCTGGGAAGCGTTGTTGACTGAAGGAGGTGGCTGTCATTCATATGAAGACAAAGCGGTCGGACGTGTTGGTTAAAATAGCCTCTAGGTGTGTTGCCGCTGCCGTGCTCGGAGTCGTGTTTGTTGCTGCTGCACGTTATTTGGTTGATCGTGGCATCGACGCATGAATCGACTAAAGATTATTAGCAACATCATGAGCGAGCCAACCCACCTTCTGAGGCCGCAAGATGTCTGGAGTCGATCTAGGCGCTGAAACTCGACTGAACAGTGAAATTGCCTCCGCGTCTTTGGACTCCTTGCTGATCGGTAAATGGACGCGAAGACCACGATCAGCGGTTCAGTAATCAGATGGAGATCGTCCAGTATTGGAAAAGATACCCAGATTCGATGTGACATGGCAGAGCGTCAGAGCAGGCTGGCAGCGTCGTGTACCCGTGTTGATCTGGCTCGCCCGTCCTCAACAAAGCTGGACTGTCTGTCAACCGGCAAAACAGTGTCCACTCCCCTGCATCATGTGAGACAATGCCTGAGTCGGCCGTGACATCTGTCAAGGGTCAAGGGTCGAGAGTCAAGACTTTGAATTGAGAGTCAAGATTTGGGACTTCAAGCTGAGGAGTCCCACAGGCCCTCACGCTAAACGTTGGTCGCACTTTCTCGACCGTCGAGGCCGAGCTACGGGAGAATGGCACGTCCGAATTCCTCACGATCTGGAGGATCTTGCAGTGGTATAGTCAGGGAAACAGCGCTCGAAAGGAAGAGACGTTGGCGATGGCTGGGCCAAGTTCCATCAGACAGTCAGCCGCTAGAGAACATAGAGGCTGATGATAGACCGATGGAGGTATTGTCGGAGCGTGTTCCGCGCGCCAGTGTCAGTTTCGTACTGCGTATTCATCTGTGCTTCCTAGTGTAAATCCTTCTGCTGATGAATTTTCAGCCATGTCGTTCTGCATCCATTCGACCGAAGATTTCCGGAGTCGTATGAATCTTGTCAACATGATGATGCTAGAGTCGAAATCGGTTTCGCATCGGTGCAACTATCGCATGCCCTGATTTCCTGAAATACATAATCGGCCAACCGACCTTTTTATATTGAGTCAGCCCGCACTCCGGGTTGTTAATTGCCATACTCGGCTCTTGTGATAGATGGATAGGAACATTTGGGGTTGATCAATATAGCGAGTCAAGTCGATGCCGAGTCGTTATATTAGATCGAGCCGGGACAGAGTGCCGGCTGGTGGAAATGACTCGTCTCGTTCCGAAACCGAGGAACCATTCTTGTTGTTCTTTTTGCTTGTTGAGAACTTGAGATCGAGTATTGTATGATCAATTCGATGATGGAGTCGACGAGGACTGTGTTCAAGAGTCCAAGGGATCAGGGTCCATATTTACGGCCGAAAGGTTCTGCGGCAGGTAGATTGCGATCCTTGTTACTGATCAAGTGTGGTTCTCGCGGGTGGACCCTTTGGCCGTTGGAATATAGAATGCGGGTTGGATGCATACCGTTCGCTTATAGGCGAGTATTTGGTGGAGGAAAGCAAAACGTCGCTTGCGCAAGAGGACTGATATTTCGCTTGCGTAAACATATGATGGAATTGCTTGCGTGCCTCTTGGAAAGTTGCGACGGTTATGGCGTTATCTATGCCTTCTCTCGGTTGTCGAGGGAGGCGCTGTGTTGACCTACGCGAGTGACTCGGTGTTTGATCATCTGTATTACTCGCGTGGGTCGAAGGGGGGAGTGCCGCGGAGGCTGAACGAGGCACGAAGGGCTTGTTGGAGGCGGGTTGTTTGTCTGTGTCTGTCGTAGAGAGTGATGTGATCAGGCATCATGAATCGCGTGTGCAGTAGTTGCAGAGCGGTATGACTGAATTGGTGAGTTGAAGATGACTCGAGTGGAGGAACTTTGCAAGAATGTGGATAGGGCTTTCCCGACTCTTCGACGTCGCGATTGGAGGGCAAGCATCATCAATCGTCGAATGGTCGTTTTCGGGAGGTGCCCACGTTTGGGCTGATTCGAGGAAGGACTCGAGACATCTCTACCAATTCTGCTCCGATTTGGACGATTGTTATAGCAAAATGATCGCGTCGTCGACGTCGGGCGTCTAGCGCAGTGGTAGCGCGTCTGCTTTGCATGCTTAAAGTTATGCTATAGGTATCAAGTAACGAAGTTATAGTCCAGATTAAGATAGGAGTCTACTCAGCCTACTTACAAAGGTGTAGAGCAAGATATAAGGGGGAGAGAAAAGGAGAAAAAAGAAGATTGAAAAGGGAAGTTGTTGCTAGCTTAATATAGCTATACAACAAGGTCTGGACGACGTGCGGATCGAACGCACGACCTTCAGCATGCGAAGCAGACGCGCTACCACTGCGCTAGACGCCCGACGTCGACGACGCGATCATTTTGCTATAACAATCGTCCAAATCGGAGCAGAATTGGTAGAGATGTCTCGAGTCCTTCCTCGAGTCCTCTATCAAGTCCACTCTAGAGCCCTTTACCTCGAAATCATGTCACTCGGAGTCATTTATACTGTACTTTAATGGGAACTGTCCTAGACTATATATATTCTCGAGCGGGCACCCCTTGCTTCCTATACGATTTGCTAAGACAGGGAGCTTACAATGAAATCCAGGTGTTTAATGCCTTCTGTTTGATGGTTATGGGACTTTGGTCATCGGATTTAGTGGCTCCGATGCTCCTTTTTGGCTGGATGACATGTCTAAATTTGCTAATTGCGCAATGCATTGCTCGGCGGTTAGCTAGACGAACTTCCCTCTCATTCTCAACCGAAGAAGGGGCTAACTACGAAGTGATCGGCTTCAGAATATGATTTGATGCCAATTTGAGTCCCGTCACTCCCCCTCGGCGCCAAACATAATGCTTGCAGGGAGCTCAGCCAAAGAAGGAGTTGAGCCAGCTCTAAAAGATCAATTGAGGGCAATCACGTGCTGCCATACATTTGGCTCAACACCCCCTTGCGCGCGTTACATATCACAGCGCAGGACGCACATATCCTCTATCGCTAAGAAGTCACAATGCGGTTGAGTTGCAACCACGAACATCTCAAAGAGGGAAACGATGCACAAGTATATTGAAAATCGCTGCCCAACAGGTCGAGACAGCCAGTTCATTTGTCATTGTCCCTGCATCTGCCAACCCCGGAAACGACATGCAGTATGCAAGTGAGGCTGAACTATTGATAGGGCGGTGGATCTTCACTCGCATAACGCCGACATGTGCGCCTTGGGTGCAGGAACAGCGTCCAGGTTGGTCACCGGTGGTACTGATATCTCGGGAATGGTAGCGATCGGGATCTTGATTGAAACTGACATACAACCCGTTACACATGTGAGAGGTCGGCAAGACATCTGAGCCTGTCCCACGACATGATGCCCACGTTGTGATGGCAGACATGCTAAGTACAGTGTCACTCCATGACACTGCGTCGCTGACATCGGCAGACTTGAGCTAGCAATGCAAGACAGCTGGTCGTTGAAAAGAGCTGCATGACACAGCCGAATATTGGAGGTCTGATATCGATGGATAGTCCCGACTCATGCACATGACGAGTTGTTGTCGCTAGAAAAAAAGTATATCAACTTTTCGAGATGGTCACCTACCACACGCATTAGGCTTGACTGCATGCATATCTGCTAGCAGAAACATCTTCTTGTTTGCCAAATTCCTTCGAGAGGCAGTGCACCATGCGTACCCCATGTGGTGCAAGGGTTGAGATTCCACGACACCGCTTCCTACTTGCCTAATGGCCCCATCGAATTCACAACCGGACATCGGAAGAGAGCTCCGAATGTATGGTTGTTGAGAAGTGACGCACCGCATCTGCGCAAGTCACACCGACCATTCAAGAAGAAAATCCAAAGATGGGGAGGGATGGCACACGGCGCTTAGCAGCTCATCACCCAATGCGACATATCACATCGACGGCGTGATGCATGTAATTCGCACGTGGACCTCTCGGATGAGCCATGGATGTCTCGCATGCGGTGTCTCGGGTGCCGGAATCTGGCGTTACTCGATGGTGTTGACGTGAACCATGGGCTCGGGCAGCGACCTCAATCAAAAATCAGGGATTACATCGGAATGCCACCTCCGAACGTTCCCGCGAGGAGAATTGACAACTCAATGTATGTGTTTTCATGGCAAGCAAGGCATGCATCCAGGCGAGCACAGCCGTGCAGAAGCGTAGACTCAAAGGACAAGTCGTCGGCGCATCTAGTCGCTTTCAGTGCGACCGGGGGTTCTTAATTCTACCGGACTCGGGAGTGGAGAGAGATTGTTCGGTCGGCAGAATACCCGCTCCACCACCGCCTTCGGGGCTTCCGATGTGGGGGAGAAGCAAACACGATGCAAACAATGCCATCATTGTGAGGTCGTCTGTCACCCTCCACGGCGGTGACGAAGTTGAGAAGTGTCGATGTGTTGTTTTTCTCGGTTTCGTATCTTCCAAATTTCTCACAACATCTGAAACTGCAAAGACGGAATCGAAAATGTCGCAGATCAAGCAATACAAGGTTACCGAGCCCTGGCTCAAGACTTCATGTGGTCTTGGTGAGGCTCCTTTCTGGGACAAGAAGAGCAACACGCTGCGCTTCCTCGACATCATCAAGAAGCAACTACATGTCGTGAACCTCAACGAAGGACCTTCGTCACACAAGACAATTGACCTTCCTTTCTCAATTGGTTGCACTGCCAACATTGAGGGTAACGATGATGAGTTCATCTTTGGTGGAAAGGACGGCTACGGTATTGCAAACAAGAAGACTGGAGAGCCAAGATACATCAAGAAGTTTTGGTCGGATGAGGAAGTGCAAAGCGGCAGGGCACATCGCTCACGCAGCAACGATGGCTCGGTCGACAGCCATGGCAGATTCTACGTCGGCACCATGAACGATCCAACCATTGTAGGCGAGCCTGGTCCAGAGGGTAAGATGGTCATTCGACATATGCTTTTTCAGGTCACTAAATCTCCACACAGGCGTTTTATTCAGACTGGACCCAGACCTCAGTCTCCACAGAATCAAGGAACCTGTCACCATTCCAAATGGAATGTCATGGACCTTGGACAACAAGACCATGTACATCACTGACTCGCCCACTGGCAAGATCGAAGCCTACGATTACAACGTAGACACAGGCAAGATCGAACTTACGGCTGGACGCCCCTTTTTCGAATGTCCGATCGAGGGCGGTGTTCCAGATGGTCACTGTCAGGACGCCCAGGGTCACTTCTGGGTTGCCCTATTCGGGACAAGCAAGGTCGTACGGGTGAGCCCAGCAGGTGATATTGTGGCAGAGATCACGCTACCAACACGTTGCGTTACTTGCCCTGGAATCTGTGGAGAAGATCTTTACATTACCAGCGCGGCTGAAGAGGATCCAGACAAGTATCCAGAGAGCGCAAAACTTCAAGGAGCCACATTCAAGGTTCCGATCGGTGTCACGGCCGCTCCCATCAACGAGTTCAAGATGTCGGCAAAGGCATGATAGATCAATGTGAACAGCGGTTTGGGGAGGGTTCGGGGCGGTTCTAGATTGCGAGATTTGTGTGGAGGACGTACGACACATTCTAGAAATAGAAGGAGCAAAGAATGGAGGGATCGCTTTCTACCATTCTAGAAGCACGGCAGGACGGGCGACTCGGGACGCCACGACGGAAACTCGCATCTCGTCCGTGTTTCATGAATTGAACCGCAAGCATGCCTCCGCTCAGCTCGTAACTTTCGTCCATGGCGTGCTCGGACCTGGAAGGAATGATAAGAGTACCAATACTGAGCGCTTCGTAATTTCCCACATATGGATTAATGAAAGTCAATTCAACTGTGCCTGGTTTCAACCTTTAACAATCATCGTAAGCATCGTGCGTCAATATTTATGGAGATCGATTTTCATGATATGCAGACATGTCGCGCCAAACGAAGCTGTGGTGAATGGCGGTCTCCAACTCTAACCAGGGTGTACCTAGGTCGTCGGCTACACAATACCTATACCTCGTACGTGGGGACGCTGATCATGTCCTAGCTTTACAATGATCAAGGGATAGATAGACTAAGGCCGAGAGCCAGTCGAAACCTGAAGGTAGAAGCGCGACACTGAAAATAGCCCATACTGTGCTCGGTTGACCGTCTCTACGGGGGAGTCCCTGTCCTTACGGCCGCTTCAAAAACATGGAAGAGGCTGAATTTCGAAGCCAGGGAGGCTTGACGCTGTTGAACGTCGTTCCGTTGTTGTTCCAAACCGCATTCTAAAATCTGTCTAGGATGCCACGAGGCAGCCCACGCGCCCGGACCCGCGTGGCTTTAGCCGAGCTTTGCGGCAAGCAGGGCCCACAATAGCAACCGTGATTTTTCCAACGGCGGGCTGCAGCAGGCCCGGTGTAAAGTTTCCTTCCATCGCTGCGCGAGAGATGATGATTTGCAGCAAACAGTACGCGGGGCATCAGCCGGCTCGTTGGTGTACCATATTTGGGACTCTAGTGGTCCCAGTAAACACGTGCTTAGATCTGAGCTGACCCTGCCCTACTCTGATCACTGACACGAGACATTGTGTGCCCATCATCGTGCTGCGGACACCCGATTTGCTGGTAAAGCCATTCGGTACATGCAGCAGACGCTGTTTTGTTTACCGAAATGACGACAGTCGACAACCGGATCTCAAGATGCGATTTTCGATACATGCTCTTTTTGACGTGCCGCCCTCGCCAATATCGTGAGCTCGTGCCTCGCGCGTACTGACCCAATCTGGCAGAGGAACAAACAATCTGGGAAGACCATTCTGAAACACGACCGTTGAGGATTGACGACTCGCGATCGCCACGGTCAAGTCGCAGATGGACGGGAGACAAGTGAAGAGCTCCACCCTGCTTACGGAGCAAGAAGAAACACGAGGCATGACGGTCGGAACACCCTTCCATCCCCACCTTCTCTTTCGAGAAGCCTTCTATCATTGAACAGGCCATAATGCGCGAAACGGCAAGAACGGCCGCTAGAAAGCAGCGAGAAAACAGAGTCAACATGCCGAAGGATTCATGCAAGGAAGCAATCGCTTCGCGCCCTGTGGGTATTCTGTAGCAGAGTCTGATGTCAATCTGGTGGTCGAATCGAAACAGTCCGCAAGCGAAAGATTAATATACCAGGCCTGAACAGCAAGCATAATATCACACTAGACGATACTTGTTTACATACCTTCCAAGCTTGAGACAGAGGGAAGAGCATGGATCTTTCCGTGTGCTAGGTGTGCCCGGTATCGTCGTTTAGATGTATGGTTGCGGTGCTTCCTGAGTAACGGCCAGCACATGTCGGCCTGCAGTGCGCGTGTCCGCTTGAGCGAATGTGCATCCGTGACTCGTCCTTCGCGACTTGTCGTCTGGGCAGCAACGTTCGGGCAGGAAACGAAAATGTGCTGTTCAACCAATGAAATGATTTACAAGGCAGGAAAATATGCATTGCTTTGTTGGCACCACCTGTGCCTCGAGAAAGAGTGTCGGCGGTTCTACACATCCCCCTCTCACATGACGCATACTAGCATGCGGACAGTATGTGCCACCTCAAGCCACAATCCCTTAGATTGGCTATCACCTCTTCCTCTTTGCTTGGGTCCACTCAAAAGCACGATTGAGTGGTTGTTGAGATCGTGTATGCAATTGCTTGGTGTTATATTGGGTGCGTGATAGGGTGTTCTGAGAAGCATGTGTTATCTCCACACCTACATAAAATCGCTCAGCAACCAAGGCGTTAATAGCTGACGTCTCGAGAAATACGACCGAACATTCGAGCGAGTCAGAACTGACTGCCAATCCCTGATGCAGATGGGTGCAATGAAACCTTCATAGGAAAATCCCTCGTGGCAAGTAGGGTTTAGCGATGTCGCCATATTGCTCTCCATCTATTAGAGACAGGATGATGGCATGCAAGGGCCAAAGCCTGATATGTTTCATGGTGATTCAAGTCCAAAACCTTGACATGCTCTGAGATTGTACTTGCCCAACGTTTATAAAGGCAAAATGCGATGCTCCAGGAAAGTGGCTTGGACGGGATTAACTTAGAACGAATGCATGCTGGTTACCAAGCGCTGCTGCACGCTGTTCAATCCCATAACCCGCCGCTAAGTATGCAGGACAAAGTCACTTGTTGTATCCCTCGGAGCATAGAGGGACGAATCATGACGAAGGGAATGAGATCCGCGAGCTGATTCGCAATGGCCTCTGTCCGTGATGAACTGGAAATTATGATTGGAACGCTGACTAGCTGTCGTCATGCGTTGCCCTTGACCCCTTGAACAAAGTCGTGATCAAACGCAAACTTCCATACGGGTATGGCTTGACTCGCGAGGTCGAAGCGGTATTAAGGTTGCGCGTACCGAAAACCTTCACGATCCTTTTTTCGCACAAATGAGAGGACGTGGGAAGGCCGATGGGCACAGACGGATGACAGCGCCACACGTACGGGATTTGCGGCATTGCACCGTGCATTTCGATGGGTAAGGAAGAGGAAGAGCGAGTCGCAGGGGTGGGCGAACGGAGCCACCTCATCAACACCAGTGACACGGTTTGCTTGTTTGGAAACACTCGCTCCACAACTACCGAAGGAGGGTCATCGGCAGGCTTTCTTTCTGGCTAAGATCTGAGCAACCGACGTTGGCGCGGAGCCGCCTTGGCCCTAGCCAGCGCGCAACGTGAGTGAGGCTGTTGCGATGGAGTCCCATGGCTCACAGGGTCGGATAAATCAAACGACAGATGGACCCCGAAAAGTCTGTAAGCGAGTGCTTGTTGAAGCACGAAAGGACGATGTTTTGGTTTTTGCTGAAGCTCATGCCTCTGGTAAGCTCCGGAGAGACATACGATCCTCTGCCGTTCCAAAGCTCCGACCAGTCGCCTAGTCAATTAGTGTGACACCAACGTTCAGGAAGCATTTGCACGCACAAGCATAGTTCCCGCCTTCCACGAGCGCGACCCCAAGGTGCACTAAAGTACCAAAGTCTAACTCAGTCAATCTTCGTCGACGCCAGCTGCCCACCTGTGCTGAATGATGCTACCGTTCCTAATCAGGCCCCGGCTCTATCTGGCCCGCGCGTTCTCTGCTGTCATGTCATTTCAGACTCACCGCAACCTGCCGATCGGTCTTATATCACTGGTCTGGGTGTCTGGTTGATCGGGTACCTTTCCAGCCCATATACTCTGCCGCGCTCCCACATACGTCCAACCCCCTTCCCGCACTCATTTTCCTCATTCCTTTACTACCTCACATCCAATCCTTACACTCCGGCACTTCCACCCCATCCGATTGATCGTTCGGGTCGAAGTACATCTCATCGTAGATTATCTGATCAGCCTTGACTGGACTACATTCCAACTACTTGTTGCTGCTTCCCATCACGAGTAGCAATACATATCTAGTCACATACCCTACTAGTCATTTCTGTGGGACGTCTACCGTTCCACGTCATCAGTCAAGCTGGCCACTCCAGACTTTGCACCTCGTCCTTGCCACGCTCTTTCCCACGACCAAGGCCATCATAACCAGCACTTTGGTATAAGCCGAAGCATTCCTGACTACCGGCCGCTCCGATACGACTCGCCTTTCCTCTCGGTCGAAGGCGGTGATCGTAACGCTTCCAATCACGGCCAGCAACGCTCATGGTCAGCATCGTGGGAAGGCAAGCAGGCGCAAAGCAAGGATTTCATGTCACACTGGTCAAATGGTCAAGGCCCTCCGTCGACTTATGACAACGATGGACACGCCCGTTCTGTAGCACCTACCTCTCATTCACGCCATGCGTCAAACACTTCTTCTGCTTACCCAGGGTCAACGACGACTTCTCCCGCTTCACAGAGACATGGACCAGAGCTTCTACCCCCGAGAGGACTTGAACTTCCTCCTCTTGTGAGAACACCTGTGTCTCCTTCGGTACCTCGTTCGGTGACTTTACCCTCGGTTCTCAACCCTGTCACTGATGACCAAGCTACGTCTAACCAACGGAGAAGGAAGGCAGATGAGATTGATTCACCTCGCGATCGTGCTCCCATACTGCCTCCATTAGGTCCCACGTCACACGGACCGGCTTCGTTGTCCAGGACTGGAAGCAACACTCCGCTGCCTCTCTTGACCGAGCCGCTGAACAATGCACCAAGGAGAATGCTAACGCCGAAGTCTCCCCTTCGAAGAGCTATCAGCCTGTCTCACCTCAATCCTTCCAACGGGATGATGGATGCTCAGCAGAACCCCTTCCCTGTATCTCCTCGATCTAGGCCATACTCAATCCAACCTGGCACGAGCGGCGCTCCGCCTCTACCTGCTCCTCCAGCCATCAGCTACGCTCACCCAGGCTTCATTCAGACGAACCACCTTGCGAGAACAGCCAGTCCCGAGTCTGGTTCGGCTCAGCGCTACAGTGCCAGTCCCAGTCCTGACTACTCGGCTTACGACCAAACCTCACCTCCTGGAGACGCTCATATGCCTGGCTACCTCTCGGTATCCGACGCTCATAGAGGAAGAGGATTGAGCATGACCCCTGGCACTTCGGCTCCTCATGTCTCTGATTCGTACCACGTCGCTCTAAACTCCGGTCCCGGTCAAAACTCACTTCAAATGATGACTCTCAAGACCACTGAAGGGGACGTGCGCTTCCCCGTTGAGGTTCAGCAAGCTTCTCGCGTGGCAGATGAGAAGAGACGTCGCAACGCTGGTGCAAGTGCAAGGTTCCGCGAGCGTCGCAAGAGAAAGGAGATGGAAGCCTCTCAGACCATCTCTAGACTTGAACAACAAGTCAAAGAGATGACTGAGGATGCAGACTTCTACAGACATGACAGAGATATGCTCGCCTCAATCTTGTCGCAAATTCCAGGAGGCCGCGACCATCTTCCTCGACCCCAATCACCTAGGACCAAGAGGAACGGAAGCTTGCCCACCCACAAGAGTCAGGAACAGTATCTCGATGGTCAGGGAAACAGCCCCGAGCCGATTAGAAACGTCCGCAAGCGTGGCGACTCGCCCATTCCTCAGACATATGTGCATGCGCCCATGCAGAGTCATGCACCTCCGCCACCGCCTCCGGCAAACACTATGATGCCTCAGCACCAGATGCAAGCTCACCAGCATACCCAAATGCCGCTTCACTCGGTCCATGCTTCGCCTTTGCCTCCATCTTCAATGGCTCATGCCGCAATGTCAGCGTCGAACCTTTCGCACCAACCGCCTCCATCTATCATGCAGGCCCCACCAATGACTGGTCCTATCAACCCTTTTGCACGCCATGAGCCGAACAACCGATTCCACATGTCGGCTCACAGTCGTTGAAGACTGTTCAATCTGTATAAACATATTTTCTCGCGTCTCTGTAGCGTGTGCTCATGGCACTCTCTTCCTTGTTGTCAAGATACCCTTCCGATTATTTCCTGCATTTCCTGCGGATTTCAGGGTATTGCTAGGCGCTGGTTTTTCTTCCGCTGACATCCCTCGAGAGTGCGATATCAAGCTGGATGCTATTGTTTCTTTTCCTATCGGTCAAGGCGTTCAAATTGTCTTTTTAGATACCCCTACTATTACACTCGCTTAGCATTAATGTATCAACATGTTAGAAATCCGACTGAGCTCTCGGCGGATACTTTCCAACCAGGATAGCACTTGTGCACTGCGATAATTTGTTCTATTGTTTTTAGTGCCGAGGTAGATTGTTCCAACTTCGGCTATCGGCTCGCTGGAGATCTCCATACTCCATCATACCAGGTCCGCGCCCACGGAACAATTTAGCGCGATTGCACTTTTTGTCTCGATCTTGCTCTTTTCCACCGAAGCTGCGAAAAAAAAATGTAGTCAACGGCTTGGAACGGTGATTTTCTCATTAAACTTTTCTCGCTGTAGAAGGAATGCAGGGCGGTGGACAAGTGGAGGAAAGCACGTGTGATTTAGCTTACGGCCGGAATGGTGTCAGAAGAATAGGCCACAGGGGCCGACTGTCAGACGCTTTGAGCGAAGTCTAAATTCTGAAATTGGGAAGGTCATGTCCAGGCAGGATCCACAATGGGACGTTTCCTTCTTTTGCGGCTTGACAAGAAGCAAGGAAGAAGTAGGTTAGGTTGGTTGGAAACGTTCTTTCGATTTTCTATGTCAGGTCTGCGTGCGTAACTACCTACGAGTCAGGACAGCTATATGGGGTGCCTTTTATGTGCTGCAATAACGGTTCAGTATGCAGACATTCGATACGCATTTGCATTGTTGATGTACAGTCTATTGATCGGAGGTCCGAGGCCCAAGTTCCATCATAGAGCAACACTTCCAAGGCACAGAACTGATACAAAAGGGGAAGTAATCATCCATACCTTGATCTTTCGGGGAGCATCAAGAGCGTAATCCCTTCATCACTGCCGTTCCTGACGTAGGTCAAATTTCGGCAGTCCCAAAGGGTGGTCGATTCTGGGTACCTCGCTGCAAGCATGATGCATCGAAAAGGACAAAGTCGATCAGTATCGGGACAAGTTGTTCAGACCTCACCGTCATTCGATTGTTCATGCCCATTATTGCCAAGAGTGACGAGAAATTTGGAAGCCTTTGGGGCTGACTGAAGAGCCGAAGCCCTGGATCTCAGCAAGCTGTACAGATGGATCAGCAGGAGTGCAGAAGGTTTGAGTCCGAGGTGTCAGAGACTGAGAAGTGTACCAAACTTTGCATCATCTTAGAGCATTGCGTTCGACGTCGGAACGAAGGGAAAAGAGGTCCCCCTTTAGAGTCGCAGACTAGCGATTCAAGAAGCGGACACGAATCAGGGTGGGAAGCTACTCCGTCCTGTACTTCTGTACCTTCCAAGATCACTACTGTCCGGCGGGGCTGCAAGGACGTTGGAACCTGAGGATTGAACAGAAAGTTCACCTCGCTGGCGGTTGCATCTTCGTTGTTAACAAGCGGCCTTGCAGCTTGCCTAGTGGTCGATCGACGACCGTTCTACTCGGCCTGTTGGGCACTATTCGGTAGCAACCGAAATCGGGTCTTCGGGGCCATCCAGCGCAGGACCAGCGCGAACGGTCAGTCTGAGTTGCTCGTGTGTTGAGCCTTCCTGCTACAGCTGTGAACCGACACGAAGCGCAGATAACTCGATCCTGTGTTGACAACACGACTATCCCTTCATCGCGTCCGTACGTATCGCTGCCAGACGTGATGTAACTTAAGATCTGCCTTTTCACAACCCGCGGCAGGTTCGATGAAGATCTCGATGTGCCGGAACGAGATGTTTGTCGCGTTCTTGACGCGTCGAAGATGAAAAAGATTCTTCACGATCACCGACATCCATCAAACATAATTCCCCTTGGAAAGTCAAGAGTACAGCAAGGATCTCGACCCCACTTTCGTGCTTCGTCGCGACTCGTCAGACCGTCTCGCCATAATCGAAACATGTTGAGTTTAGCCCCAGAAGCAAGACCAAAAGAAGATTCAAATGATTGCGACATCGAGCCGGAATAGGCAGCACACACTTTGTCGCAACAAACTCAAGGCTGTGTCCCGGTAGATCCACGCGGCATCAAACCCTCTACTCCATTACGAAAAGTCTCGGTTGTTGATGGAGGCTTGATTTGACATCCACCTGCGACTCAGGGATAAGACAGTGGTACACGCCTTGAATACCTCAGAGATCGGAAACACAAGTATCAGCTTGGCAACTTTCAAGCGCACTCTTCCGGATAGGCAATTGACGGTGCCCTAAATTCTATCTGAACGATCTTTAAGCATGGTTTTACTCAGCATTGCGACCTTTGCAACGGCTCCGCGGACGGTAAATCTACGCCCAGCTTGCCAACGTCTGGCCAAAAAGCCATTGGAGTATTGAACATCGAACCACCACGTTCCCAGAACCTGGGAAACAAACGGACTCGACCACCAATATCACGAGTCACAACGCACGTAAAGGGTACGATCTCTATGCCACTCCCCAATACGTGCGCAGTGAAGACGATCTTGAATCTGGCCATCTCGTTTGTCGTATAGCATTCGGAGGGTTTGATCACTTCTCCTTTGATGACTGAGCGCAATACGACCGTCAGGCATGGACCACTGCACGATTGCGCTGCAGGTGATCTACAAGTATAATTGCGTTTGACCTACGTGCTTTTTGACACTGTCATTCTGACTCTCTAGAAGACCCTGTGTAATAGCTTGCTCGTAAGGTTTGCCAACAGCACAATCAGTATGTCGGTCACGATTGGCAACATCACGTTAATCACCGCCACAACGTCTGACAATGTTAAACGCAACCTCGACTCATGGCATTCTCGTGGCTTGGACGCGTCCTGGTCTGGAACTGTTGAGAGTCACCTCTATGCCAACTTCATGGACTGCTTTGAAAACTATTGAGGCAATGCATCTTCCAAACGAGATGCAGAGCCTCATGTTGAAATAAGGGACTCAGAACTGACCACCGCGTCAAGCAACGGTCTGGAGCTCGATGGCTTATACCATAGTGAGTCAGGACAGGACAGCTCACGAGCAAGTCAGATTAAGATCGAGGGAATTCTGGACAACTTGCAAGATCGGTCTCGCCTTCCTCTCCTGCAAGATGATTTGGAGGCCTTTGCTCCAAGACCCTGCTTGTGAGGTTCGACATCTCATGATGCTCCAAGCAACCTCTACATGAACTTCATCTCGAGGGAATAACATTGCGGAGCCTGCTCCGCCGAAACTGCCCAAAAAGTACTGGTCTCCGTCGTTGATGTCAAAGCTTTCAGCTGCATGGGAGATATGCAGTCCATGAGTAAGGCGTGCGGCCAGTCGCGGCATAGTACTTGATGCTGCATTCATATTCACGGCTGTCTTGAGTGGTGTGTATGGCCGCCGTGATGGCCAGCAGAATCTCGGCGAGTGGTAGTCGAAACTCCAACGTTGGAAACCAACAGCTATACATGATGTCGATGTCTTACAAACCTTCGACATCACACGCCGATACAAGGATGTCTCTGCACTTCTCCATGCTTCAACAGCAGATGAGGAACATGACTACTTATCTCTTGCAATGACTTTTAGCAGCTCGAAACGATCGCATACACCTGCATTTTGAACAGAGCCGCTTGCTATGCAGCAGCCTCGAGATTCACGGCATGCCCTTCTTGGCTTCTCTCAGAGAGGTACGTAAACGACTTGAAGCGCATCTTACACCATTCGGCTAGGCATTCCGAAGTTCAGTCACATTTCCTTCTTATCATGCAGTAATTGTTCTTATGGTCTCGCTGTTTTTGCGATACGACAGTCACTCAGAGACACTTGCTCACCCTTTTTGAGACGAGACTTTCGCTGGCTTGTCAAGTTATCCATCCATGATACCACATAGTCTCTTCCAGCGAGTCTGGCCTCTCGAGACCTCTTTTCGTAGAAGACAAACACTCTTCCCTTCCGATTTCTACCGTGCTGCTTCTCTGCTAAAGACTCTGATTCTAGAATGGCTGAAATCGTGCTGGAACTCCGAAGCTATATCAACAACCTCTTCCATCTTAATTCTCTTGCAGCAAAGAAACCGATCTTCGCTAATTCCTCTTCGGAGATGTCGTAGGAGTTGTTTTGGAATAGTTTGTGTCGAGGCTTTGGTCGACAATTGAAGTCAGGGTGACACTCTCAACCATTGATGCGAAACTATAATCACTTATATCTTGCGTCCACGGTCTGATGGCTGTATCTCAACCTTGTGGATATGTTAAGTATAGAAACCAAGATGGATTGAAAGTACTTGTAGAGTCATAGTATGTTTGTGGTCGTCACAAAAGGATGTTTTGTTTGCAAATCCAAGCTTCACTGGAAATGGGAAGTCATCACAAAGGGTGAGTGGCTGCATTTCTTCCCACACCGTTAATGAACGATGAAGAAGACGTCGCCATGTCAGACGAGACAGTTGATCATGCTTATGCAAAACGAATCGAAGCTCTAATCACAATAAAGTCCTCTTTGACGATAATAGCCATTTCCACCACCCTTAGCACACCTCCGTATCATCTCTCTCAGTGCAGTCAATACATATCCGAAACTACGCAGATATGATAAAAGTGACAGTAATATTGACTCTTCTCCAAACGCAAACGATGTTGTCAAGTAAAAACTACCGGGCTCCCTTTTTTTCTTTTATTTCCTTGTTCCTCTTTTTCTGGTAGCAAATAGTGTCGAAACCGCACATTTGTGTCATTTAAGGACAAGAGGCATATGAATCCAGAGAACTCGGCAAGTGTGACTGGTATAGTGATTATAGTTACGTGGACACTTGTTGGCCCAAACAGCCGCGGTAGCAAGAAACATAGCTCCGTGAGAGCAGGTGCTTGTTGAGAGAACATGATTCATAATTGTCGCCGGCGTTCGGAATGTATAACAATATCTTGCGTGGGCGCTGTTGGGAGTTGTTTCTTTATGCCAGAAAGGAGACAGAGACTGGCTTGTTGTGAAGAGAACAATGCATGCAGCAAATATGGGTATTTTACATCAGAGCCTCTTTTGGCTACAACATTGATTCGGAGACACGTTTCGTAAGGAAGAAAGAGAAGTCGAGAAGAAACGGAGAAGACGCAGCGAACGACAGAGAAGACTAGTGGGAAACCCCACGAAATGGAATAGGGGAGACGGAACAAGGTTCAGACGTGTGTGGAGTGTTATTCTTCGAGGTTTCGACTCCGCAAGCGATCACCGTGGCGTTATCGAATAGCGAGGGCGGGAGAGTTGACTTGGGTTGCATTGCGGAAGTTGGGCGACGTGGCGCCTTCGAGTGTAGTGAGGACCAATAACGTGTTGTGATCATGAGACTCGCAGACAAACAGACTCATGCTCGCAAAGCCATGACAAGAGACCAAGAGCAGGTACGAGGTGACGGACATTGGAGTGCAGGAGGTGATAAAGAGCAAGATGGAGATAGAATAGAAAGCCTGAAGATGTCAAGCGGTGACGGCGGTTTCTTGGTGGTAACAGACGGTATCGTTGTTGGTCCGGAAGGGCATTGTTGGTCGGACTTACATATGGATGTCTACGAAAGCACTGATTGGGTTTTATGCGAATTTGGAGGTCAAGAACAGCTAGATAGATTCGGTACGTTTAGTAGCAGTTCACAGGGCATAGACAGGTTGCGGATTGAGTCGTAGCCAGTCTTGTCGCGTGGGAATGTGGGCGAGCGAGGATGCTGATAAAGCAGAGTTCTCCGACCGATGCGCTGCGTATTTTGTGGGTGTCCTTCCTAATGATCTTGTAGTGGCTGAAGGCCTGATACTGAATCCAAGCTCGAATGCGCGTCCTGGATGGTGAAGCTGTTGCGCATCGCAGGGTGTCGCATCGGGCGGGATTGAGAGGTGGCTGCTTTCGTGGTGTGTTCATCGGACCTAGAGTCAGTAGGCGCGTTCTTGCAAGACAGACACATGGGCAGAGAGACGGGAAGAAAAAAGACGGCATCATGTTTCAACGTGTGTGGCATTGACTTTTTACGACACAGCGCATGTCCATAACCCTTTTGGCCGAGAACAAAGAAACAACCCTTCCTGCAGGTATCGTAAAAAGCCATAATATTTTTCCTTCTTTTGACAGTGTCGGGGTAGGCGTTCGAGTTGGGGGTTGTGATGGTATTTTGGTAGGAAAAAAAGATGATGCGACAAAGGCATTTTGCTTTTTTAAGGCTGCAGAAAAAGGACTACGCTGCTCTTCCTGTCGCCTTGATTGCTGCCCCATCCCAGAGAAGACTCCCGTAAATGACCATGATTGTTGAGTGCGCGAGCAGTTTAGAACTTGGAGAACTGCTTGACGGCCTTGCCGGTGCGGGGAAGGACACGGAGGACGTTGAAACGGACCTGCAAGCGTTAATAAGAAAGAGGCCGGTGTGTCTTGCATGGGGATGTTCCTCACAGTCTTGGAGAGAGGTCTGCATTGGCCAACGGTGACCTGGTCACCCTCCTCGACACGGAAAGCGGGCGAGACGTGTGCGGCGAGGTTCTTGTGGCGGCGCTCGTAACGGGCGTACTTGGGGACGAAGTGAAGGTACTCGCGGCGGATGACGAGAGTGCGGTGCATCTTGGTGGAGATGACGGTTCCGGTCAGGATACGGCCGCGGATCGAGACCTCGCCGACGAAGGGGCACTTCTTGTCGATGTAGGTGCCGTCAATGGCGGTCTTGGGGGTCTTGAAACCCAGACCGACGTCCTTGTACCATCTGCGGCCGTTCTTGCCAGCGCGGGCGGTCTTGCGGACCTTCTTGGCGTTCTGGAAGATGTGAGGCTGCTTCTGGTAAGCGCGCTCGCTCTGGACGGCAAGTTCGGTGGCCATGTTGATTGATTGTCGGTATAGAAGTCGAAAACCGTGGGATGGGTGTCGTCAAATGTCGTCGCAGCTCAGGAAGCAAATTCCACAAAGCCGCCTAGCAAATCGACGCCCGGAAGGTGCGAATTTCTCACGGCAACTCCCGTGCCTGCCATTTGTGCGCTCTCGGCTTTTCCAGCTTGGCACTCCTCCGCTCGGCGTACCTTCCCCGAGCGGCGCCGTTGTTTGTTGATATGTTTCTGCATCCAGTCAGGTAACCGCGTCACCCTGGCGTCTCCCACTCCGACCAACCTTCTTCCTTTGCAGATGCGCCGACCACAACACAACCATGATTGAGTTGGACGACAAAGAGAACCAGTCGCCGCTGCGTCTCGGTTTTGGCAAGTCGCCCTCACCTAAGAAGTCGCGCAGCAAGAGCATTGGACCCGGTGGTCTTGATGTAAGTGACGCGCCCAATGGTCAACAAAGTCCCTCAATCATTGTCGCATGACGGCGCGACCTGACTGACACATGTCTCCATCTTCACACGTACTAACATGCTCTCTCACAGTCAGTCGCTGCGTCGGCAGTCAAGTCTATCCTCCCCTCCAAGGAAGATGAAGCCAAGAGGCGAGAAGCTCGTCGCAAGTCTCTTGCAAACCGCAGAGTCTCTTTCGCTCCCGAAGCGACCCTTCACACCTGGGATGTCATCGAATACATGCGCGACGCCACGGCCTCATCTAACTCGTCAGACCATGCACGAGCCCAACAACAATTCGACTCAGACCCCCCCTCTACCCCTCCTGAGCAAGCAGACGAAGACGAAGATGACCTACCAGACTCACCGGAACACCAACGCGATGCTCACCAGCAAAAGCGCCGTCGAAGCTCTGCCATACCTCCCATGAACTTCAACGACCTGGACGACTACTCTTCCTCCCCAGTCAGTGGCAGTAGCAATGTCGAAGCTAGTAGCGATGTCGAAGAGGATGTCGAGTCCGAAGATGATGGCGATAGCACTGCCATGAGTCTGGATCAAGGCGACAATACTCTGCTCTCAGAACAATCTGGAGACAGCACTGGTTCCAGCGCACGCCTGGACGCTGCTTTGCGACAAGCTTCTGATCAAGCTGGCACCCGTGGCATCGATTTCGACGAGTACGGCGACATGTCTATGGAAATGGCTGGCGACGAAATCACAAATGCCTTCAAGCCGTGGGCTCAGGGTCAGCACTTTGCTGCCGAAGACCAAGAGAACAACAACCCCTTCGATTCAGTATTCCGCCCTGGACCCCAGCCTGGGGAAGACGATGAGGAAGAAGGAGACGACGATATGAGCATGGACATGACGCGCGCGGTAGGCCGCATCATACCTCAACAGCAACCTCAAGAGGATCAAGAAGAGACAGAAGATGAAGGCGACATGACAATGGATATGACCAAACCCATGGGGGCCATCTGGACTGCCAACCAATCGCATCCACAAGCACAGGAAGTGGAGGAGGACGAGACACGCGACATGACTATGGATATGACAAGACCAGTCGGTCGCATTATTCAGACTCATCAACACCTGTACCAGCAATCGCCTGAACGAACAGTGTCATTCGGAGACGAGACGATGGACTTGACACAGGCAGTTGGAAAGATCCACCAGTGGAACCCTCAAGCTCAGCCACCACGCAGTGCTCTCAAGAGACGCTTCGAGAGTTTCGCAACAGAGGATGTGGCTTCTCCTTCGATCAAGAAGCCCGTTTTCGAGGAACCCACAAGACGCACAGTGGCACAAGCACGCGATGCGAAACGCAGACGCTCGTCTTCATCACGCCAATCTCTTGGTGATGGCACTATGGACTTGACAGTGGCAGTTGGTGCCATCCAGCAGAGACAGCAATCTCCCGTCAAGAAGGACAGACGTCTGAGTTCACGCAGCCGCCGATCTTCTGGTGCATCATCTATCATGGATGAGCAGACTATGGACTTCACCATGGCAGTTGGTGGTATCAAGCAGCAGCAACAACCCAAATCTCCTCGGGAACCGTCAATTATCGAGGAAAATGACGGAGAGGAGAACGAGGACATGTCAATGGAATTCACTGCTGTTGTAGGAAACATCTTGAAGCAACACGCAGCCACAGCCATCGAGCGTCCAGCCACGCCTCGCAAGTCTCCTTCACCCGTGAGAACCGAGATACCGACGACTCCCAAGGATCAGGATCGCTTCAAGGAAACTAGAGATCTCACGGCCAAAAAGCTCTTGACCCCTTTGTTCGAGAAGCAGGCTCCAGGCTCAGCAGTCAAAGACTCTGCCGGCTCAAGGAAAAGCTCTGCTCGCAAGTCTGCCTCGAAAGAGCCTACTCCGAGCCTTGGTTTCCTCAGTCCTGCTGTTTTCGCTTCTCCACGTAGAAGCCCGGCTTCAGCTCGCAAGAGCCCTTCATCCGCGCAGAAGATTCCGTCGGCACAACAGACTCCTGCATCTGTGCAAAAGACTCCACTGTCTGCCCAGAAAATCCCTTCATCACCGCATAAGACCCCTGCATCTGCGCAAAAGACACCTTCGTCTGCGCGTAAGACACCCGTATCAGCAACAAAAAGCCCTCACTTCGCCCACAAGGTTACCGAGTCTGTTCAGCACACACCATTAGCTCAAACAAGCCCCATCTCGGTCAAGCAAAATGGCTCGGCTCAGAAGCCAGCCTCTGTACATAAAAGCTCACCATTAGTGGCACGTACCCCACCATCTGCCATGAAGAGCTCGGTTTCGAAGTCCTCGTCACGGAAGAGTCCTGTCTCGACTCGTCGAAGTGCAAGGATTAGCCTCGCAACTGTTCACCCTCAACGAGACGAGCACGTAGAAGAGGCCATTCTTACTCCTTCGAGGCCAGCAGAAACGGAAGAGTCAGCAGAAGAGATGCAGATTGATCAACCCACCAAGGAGGCGTCTCTTCTGCCCGAACAAGAAGTCCATGACGAACCGATGGGCGAAGTTAGCTACCCTGCCCTGCCTGTTCCACAACCCGAGCAGGAGCAGGCAAAAGAACAGGAACAACAACACGAGCACTCCACCGTAGATACATTGAAAACCACCGAGGCAACTACTACACCGCAAATTACGCAAACACCTGCTGCACCATCGCCAGTGCACCATCATCCTGCAATCTCCATGGCTGGATCCCCGATACGCAGCCCAGCTGCTGCCACACCCAAGCAAATCGACCTCGAGGAACTAAATCCAACATCACCCTCCCTCGAGAAGCAATTGCGCAGCTCGCCGGTCAAGTTCGCGGCCACACCCGAACAACAGAAGCAATACCACGAAGAGCCTCGCAGTACGTTTGCAGACTCAATCAAATTCTTGTCAACACCGAGCAAGGAGACCGGCACCAGCCCGTTGAAGCGTCTGCGAGCTTTGACTCCCAAGAAGTCTCCGGCGAAGAAGGCAATGACCCCAAGAAAGATTGCTACACCAAAGCTGTCTACACCGTTCATCGTTCAGAACAAGAATGCACCCGGGCTTCTCGATCTCGAAGCTGCCAAGAACATCTTTGCTGCTCCCAAGACTGGGCCTCCAGCAAAGAAGGTACAATTGAATGAGTTCCTTGACCTTGCGGGCATCAAATTCATGGATTTGACTGCATCCAAGCGTAGACACACTGTCGCTCCTACACCTAGTGAGCCACATGGAGCTGACAGAGAAGACCAGAACATTGACCTTGAAGGAGCTGTTGTGGCAGGTGCGTGCACAATGCCAATGCTTGACCTCTTCCAGCATGCCTGCCGTGAACTTAAGCGCTACATCTCCGAAGGCAAGTCTTTCCTCAAGACACTGGAAGCTGAGGTTTATGAGGAACCTCCACCATTCTTCCAGGCTTATATGGACGCTACGCCTGATCGCAAGGCTCAGCTGGATATCAACATGAGAGATGCCAAGACGAATGCGAGAATGAGAAGTAAGGAGATCTGGTACGACTGGCGCAGCAAGCTTCTGGACGGTCTTCTGGATGGTCTGAACAGGATCAAGACTGGCCTCGAAGCCGATGCCGAGATTTTGGGACGAAAGCAAGAGTCGCTTGATTCTGAACTGCCTGATCTCCTCCAACACTACGAAGATCTATTGAAAGAGGCCGAACAACTGGAGCAAGCTGCTGCTGCTACTTCCGAAGAAGAGAAGGAGGAGTTGCGCGCTTCTCGTGCTCGTCTTGTAGAAGTGGATGAGCAGATTGAAGAGCGCAAGCGCATGCTGGCTGACCTCCAGCGTGATATTGATGAGCAAGACAATCTCGCTGAAGCTTACGAAGAAGGCAAAGCCGAGAGTCTGGCTGCCATTCAAGAGGCTGAGCGTGTCAAGGAGTCATGTCGTGGTTTCACTGTGGAAGAAGTGCAATCACTCAAGGGTATGTCTATGAAACGAATTCAGGATCTTGAACCGTGCTAACAAACTCTCAGCATCAGTAGCTCAGCTTGAGAAGCAAACAGGCTGGGCAGTCGCTTCAGCCTCAGGCGCCAATCTCACCATGACCTACAAAAACACTCTTCAGCTCTATTTCAACACTAGCTCTTTCAAGGTCAACGCATCATCGCCAGCAACAACCCCTATGAATTCGCCCATCTCCCTCACACATATTACTCCCGCTACATTGACCACCGAACAACGCTTCTTCCTCCAACTCATGCGTGCGCAACTTCAATGCCTGGATCAAAACACTATCTCACTGAAGCAATTGCTCGGGTTTGTACAGAGAGGATGGGACACGGCATCGCTCATAGCCGAGCAAGTCCGTCGTCTGACTCTCGAGCAGATGGTCAATGTTAGTATCCTTAGCGATGAGCGTCTTGCTGTTGATATTTCGGTCCTGCTTCCTAAGGTTGAGACGAAGGTCAAGGTGGGCGTCCAATTGACAGCCACTCTATCCGACCCAGAGGCAGAGGACTTGGATATCAAGAACGAGATTGACGTTGATGCCAAAGTCGTGTATGGTGAACCTTACAACGAAAAGAACATGTCCGAATTCGTTGGCAAGCGGGTCAGAGGACAAGGCTTCGAGGGCTGGGATGAAACCATCAGAGAGTTGAGGATGAGGCTCGTTGCTACCGGACGCAAGGGTCGTTGATATTGATACCTTGCCGGGTTATCTATTGTTCATGTCTGTTTTTATCGCATATGGGAGGCTTAGCACAAGGAGTTCTTTTTGGATCGGGCTGTGTCTGGATGGGAGTTTTTTGGAGATTGACTGGACAGGATTGGACTTTGATGAAGAACATGACGACATATTTCAATTGCTCAGCCCTACTGTCTCCATTGTCTTTGTTCCCACGGCCGTAACAATGCAAGAGGCTTGTCGTGTTGAAGCATTCCTTTGCGGAGAAACAGGGTCCTTTTGCCAGTGGCGCAGCTGAATTCTGGGGTGATCACCGTTTCTTTGGTTCAAGGCACCGGAGCAGCTGACCTGCATGCCTGTGCCTGACTTCCGAGACGACACTTCATAAACACCACTCTTGCCTTTTTTCAGTGAATTTCCCGACAAGCGAATTCAAAGCTCAAAGCATCAATAAACACAAGCAACAATCAAAGCTATCAAGCAACGACAATCATACAACAATGCCCACCCTACCTCGACCAGGCAAACAATCTCTCTTCGACATGGTAGAGCAGAATAAAGCCACCACTGCACAAGCACAAGCAGACAACGAAGCAATATCATCAACACAACATGAAGACCAATACACCACTTCTCAAAAACAACTCGACCCAGAAACATCAAGTATATTCACCCAGTCCACCATCGACACCGGAAACCCCATCCACCAATCCACTCCCTCATCCTCACGTTTCGGATTCCTACGACGGAACAAATCTTCAACCACCGATCAACAAAACCTCCTCAACTCCACAAACAATGAAGGTGTCAAGGAAAAGGAAAAGAAGAAAAGCAGATTCGAAAACCCGTTCAAACCGCATGAACAGACGGATGAGGATAGAGCTATTATGGAAAAACTTGCCAAGAGGTTGGGGAGTAAGGAGGAAGCTATTAGGCAGGGTGGTGCGCAGCCGGCTGGGTATAGGGGTGTGGGTGGGGGGTATGCGGCCGGTGGGCCTTGGACTGGTGGGATGTAGGGAGGAGTGTGTGTGAGAGAGAGAGAGAGAGAAGGGATGGAATGGTGGGGCTGGATAGTTTATCATGACTTTGATGAATGTTGTTCTCATCTGACTGTGTATTTTGTTTGGTTTTACTCGTGAGTTGTGACAACGTGTGGATATGCTCGGGTTGCATTTTTCCGAAATGCCGAGGCGATCACTTACCGCCTTTACCCATACCCTTCTAACAGCCGGTTAAACATAGAATCGTGAACACAGACGACCGGTCAAGACATGCAGCAATCTCGACAGAGTCATGCAGACGGACCTGTGTTTCTCCTGCTTTATAGCTCGCAATCGGAGGAATGATGATTGGTGTTGCTGCACTGCATAAAAGTGCGGCTGGGATTGCCAAGCTGCAGCATGCAAGCCACTGCGGAGACTTTGCTGCTTCCTTCCTTCCTTCCGACTTCATCTCGTAAGCTGCCGTCCTGTAATCCTTCGTGTTGACCGCTTGCTTGCAGCTTGCTATATGATGACCACGAAGTGCCGCTCTCAACAG
>ERZ794946.225-NODE-225-length-25987-cov-4.490167_pt1 | contig 25987 bp, 25 predicted proteins | sample MGYA00433072_ERZ794946 | MGnify/ENA primary metagenome ERZ794946 (study PRJEB30137, sample SAMN04331413) | food metagenome | isolation source: Y3 must sample point D1 replicate A | place: Australia: South Australia | collected 2014 ...
TCGACCAGGTCACCGTCCTCGTCATAAAACTCCCAACTCTCATGATCAGAACACATGAAGATGTCAACAATCTGCTTAGCTTCAGAGTTGTGCCTTATCGCGCATATGAAAGTCGGAGAGACCCTCATCGACCGAACCTGAAGGCTTGGAAAGGGGTAAATGTGCCCCTTATCCCTTATCCCTTATCCCTCGATATCGATCTCGTTCTCCTGAGCAAGACGATAATATCCCCGTCAAAAGGCACGGTGATTTTGAGATTGGAGCATCATGTCCAGTGAGAGCGTAAGAAACTGGACAATCTCCATGGCAGTTCTCCTGATTTCAAAACAAATTGCGCATCTGTTCAAGTTTCTATGCGAGCTTCGCCGACGATGAGATCGCTACTCCTACTGAATCTGCTTCAAGCAGGGTCATGTATGGACAGGGCAGTCTTCTCTCGCTTCTCTCTTGGAGCAGATAGACAACGTTGGACATACTCTGAGTTGATGCAAGAATCCTCATAAATCGAGTCTGCCCATGTGAGATCGTCTACGTTCTTGAAGTTTGAGGTACCTGATGCTCTTCCACTTATACCCCTGATCGAAACTGTGCAAGGTCAGTGATTTGATGTAAAAGCGGTGGCCACTCCAGGTTTCTCCCACACATTTTGCACTCACTGATGCACGACACATGTGGTTGCCAGATAGGTGTAGTCGACGCTGAGAGCCCTTGTGGTCGTGATTCGGGTCGGCTACCCCAACGAGAAAATCGTTTCTTCTTTGCGCTCGGTCATATCTCTCTTGAACCATTGTGCGTTTCATCAGTCCGTATTTTGTTATATATGATTTTGCGGAAGAGAAATGTTTGTACAACAAGAAAATAAGAAGAAAGATGGAAGGAGTAGCGGCAGCAAGAACAAGAAGAACAAGAGGTCAATAGAGAACAAGAAACAAGAAGAATTCATATTTGGAGGAAGCTTTTTCTCGTCGTTTCAACTACGGCGGATAGAATGGTGCCTCGCCTAAAGCCAGTCTCTTCTCCATAGCCTCCATCAATACAGCAGGCACTGATTCATCGGTCGCCCTGATTGTAAGTCGATACATCTGTGTCAACGTTAGCATACTGTTTTCGCTCGGAGAAACTGTACTCAAACATACCCCATTACCAGCATTGGGTTCAAGTCTTATCAAACACCCAATCTTGCCAGCCTGACTCGTGTGCAAAACACTCGCGCAAACGAAGTTCTTCGCATTCGGATCCACATCGTCCAAAACACCCCACTTGAATCCTTCAAGGATACGGCGTGTAGGGACGGGCGCAACATCTTTACCGGAGAAAATACGTTGAGCTTCGCGAGGGCCAGGTCCACCAATCTGTTTCCAGCGCTTGAAAAAGTCATCGGCGGATAGGGAAGCGGGTTCGAGATATTTGTGAATGGCGAGGGGCAATTGGAGAGTTAACGCTTGTAAAGCGCCTGCGAGCCAGGATATGCGGATGGTGGGGGCTTGGGTGAAGACGGTTCTTGCCTCCAGCATGATCATGGCTTGTGTTTGTGTCGAGGGTTGGACGGTGGTCTCGGGGAGAGATTTGACGTCGATTTTGATTTGGTCGGGAGAGGGATTGTTGAGAGTGGTGGTGAAGGAGTTGATGGCGAAGGAGGACTTGTTGGTGAAGTACATGATTATGCAGCCGAGTTCGCCGCGGTATTCTGAGCGTACGCCAACTTGAATTTGACCATCTTCGTATAGAATACCTTCGGGTACCATCAGCATACGAGCATGACCGCGTTCCCAACCTGGAGACAGATGGTCTGCGCTGGCGAAGTTTGGTGTCTTGGTCTCGGTGCCCCAGTCCAGACCAGCGAGTTCATCTGCTGGCGTTCTGGAACCATTAGCTTTGGTAGGTGATTGCGCGTCAGCCGTCGTGTTGAGAGGGTTGCCAGCGCTGAAGGTACGCTTCAAAGTGTTGTTTCGTTCCTTGATATCCTTGTTGGCATCTTTGCCACCTGCAACCCAAGTGCGCTTGTCTGTTGTGTTGTGCTGTCTAGAATGTAATCTCGATAGCAGAGCAGAAGCACGTTCAGGGAAAGGAGGCATTTCGTCCATGACAGTTCTGAGTAGATCATCTGTCGGCATAGTCGCCAGAGTCAAGTATTCGCACGCACGCTGTTGTAATTCAGAGTCCAGAGTATGGCTGTATGTTTTGAAGGCTTGCAGAAGTTGAGGTTTGATCTCAGGGAACAGGTTGACGAATTTGATGAAGGCGGATAGCATCATGGCGCGCGTACTCGGTGAGCTTCCATTGAACTTGGATTGCAATGCCATAAACTGCTCGATAGGGCTGCATTTCGGACTATCGGCGATCAGATGACCAAACTCTCCAAGCAGGTAGCTACCAATCTTGACAAGCATCTCATGACATTGCTCGGCTCGGAGGTATTCCAGGATGTTGGATGCAGCGTAGATCTGAAGCTCATCGTTGTTGGTAACAATCATGATGATTCTCTGCCACACTTCATCGCTGACGTGATCACCAGCCATAGCAATAAGCCTGAGTGAGATGTCGACATACCACTGAATATCAGTGGCATATTTTTCAGTCAAGATGGCAATCTTGAGAACCATCTCTTCCCGAATGGCGTAATCAGCGGTCTGCAAGTACTTCAAGAGCTCACCGACAATGGGCTTAGCATTCGTCGTGTCGCACATGCTGTAGAGCAGATCGAGACCCTGCCTTCTGACACTGATATCCCGATCGCGCAAAGAACCAACGATGATGCTTTGATGCTTCTTGATAGGATCGAGGTTCTCTGAACGAGCAGCCAGATGTGTCATGGCTTCCAAACCAAGATAGCGAACATTTGTCTCTCTTGACTGAATGAATTTGCCTAGTCTGGAAGAGATTTGCATCATCAGTTCTTGCTCAGTGTCGAGGTGGATTGTAAGGTTGATGGCCTCGAACAGAACAGCGTTCTGAGCATTGTTCTGCTGAACGTTCTTGGGAGCCTCCATGGCGTTGTCCATGATCTTTTGCAGAGATTCGCGAATCAAAGCGCGTACATGAGAGTCGTCCGAGGGAGGGAAGTATTGCATCAAACGCAGAAGCTTGACCTGGATCCAGGGGCAAGGGACCTTGTAGTAGTAGTAATCGCCGGCGCATTCGTGTTCAACAACGACCTTTTGCAGACGTTGGGCGGCCTTGACATAACTGCCCTTGTATTGGTCGGGGTCGTCTTGAGCGAGCTTCATGACAAGCGAGGTGACGGAAAGAGCAACACCCATATCCGTGTCGTCCATGATGGAGATGATGCGCTCTGCCCATTCTGCCTGGACGATGCTGGGGGCTTTTCGGTAGAGACGTAGGAGAGTGAGGGCGGCCTTCTTCTTGACGAAAGGTTTCGAGGTGCTACATGTACATGTCAGCGGGTGGATGGCTGTCAGAGATATGAGCAAGGACTCACGGAGAGATGAGCAGTCGGTGGACGTCAAAGGCCAGAGCTTCGCCCATTTCCTTTCCTCCGACATTGGCAATGGCGTGCAGAGCCAGGCAGTTGTTGAGCTCATTGATGTCGGCCAAGTCCTTGCGAATGCTGTTGACGACCAGGTGTAGCAGCTCGTGTTCCTCGTGCAAGAACAGGGTGACGGCCAGGTAGCCAATCTGCTTCTCCGAGTACTTTGTGGCCGAGACCAGGTTGACGGCCTCGAGATGGCCAAAGTCGACGTTCCAGCCCAGAATGTAGATGTACAGCAGTTTGCAGACGTACTTCTTCTTGTCGTAGCCACTCAGGCCGCCCTGCTTGAACTTGGATCGGATGTTGGCCAGCTCTTTGTTGATGCGCTTCTCCTCGAGTTCTCTGGCGCGAGCGTTTCGTAGATCTGCAATGAAGGATACCAGTCCGCGCATTGTATTCTGGTTGCCGCTTCCACCACCGCGGTTGAACAGGCCGCTACCTGAAGACGACATGATGGGCGACCGCTGCTGGGATCCTTAGGCTGCTTGTGCGTACAAGGTGATATCGAGGGGGCAAGCCGCTTCCGACACGAGACGGGATGGCCGAGTCGGGGGTTCCAGGAGACGAGCGAAGCGATGCACCCTTTCACGTCGGGGACATGGACAATTGGTCTTCAAGAAATGTCTGTCGATGCCTCGTTCTTATCTTCCGTCCAACTCCGGAGACATTCAAAACATGACTAGTCGTCGCGACTCTAGGGACATGTCACGACCACGCCAACAATCTCCCGTCCGATGCCTCTCCCGTATTGCGCCAAGAACGTGGGGATCGCCATCTCCTGGAGGCTCGACTTCACCCGACAGACATCGCCATGTCAAGTGGACTCATCATCAGTCAACATCGTCTACAGATCCCTCTGCTCTATATCTCTAGAGCTACTTGTTGGCCTTCACGAGTGATGAGATAGTTCAAGAAGAGTAATGGTTAAGAGTTCAGTACAGTGGTTTAATAATGGACTCTGGTCTAGAAGTACACGCTTTCTGTGGCCCTTCCCTCGCCATACCATTTTTGACCCTCGTGTAAAGATAGAGAAGGACTGTGCCCGATGCATCAAGCTGTCGGCCACACCTTTGTGCTTTTTGTTGTTGTCGTCATGCGTCAGAAGTAAAATAGTTCAAAACAATCATCCAATCCCGCCAGAGTCCTTTCGCTCTTCGGACGATGACTTTCCCAATGTGTCCCCACTACGCCCAGAACGCCCTTGATATCCGTTAGCCGCCACTTGTCCCAGCGTCTCAACAAAGGCTCTCTCAAACACTTCCCTTTCCTGCTTGCTCTCGCTCTCGGGGAAAGGCAGCGCTTGGAGAGCGCTTACACCCTGGAACCTAGGACCCGTCGCAAAAAGTTGCGCTGTAGTCACCGAGGTTGGGAGCCGATGCGAGAGTAAGCTCAGGAGCGAGAAAAGTGTCCTTGAGGCCATAGTTTGGTATGCTGAAGAGGTCGTCGCCGCCGCCAAATGTCGTGGCATCCGTCGTGTAGTTGGGGTGAACATCGTCGTAGTCGATGAGGTTGTCAAAGGGACTGAGAGTTGACTCGTCATCATGGCCATACGAGCTGGCCATAGCGTCCATGAAGCTACCATGAGGCTCTTGTAGAAGGTCATGATGTTCAGATGCATCAAATAGAGTATAATCTGACTCCACCTTGAAGGGCTGTTGTTCTCGCTCGACCGACACTGCAGGTCGCACAACATCGCAGCAGAATGTTGTGTCTGGTCGAGCGAGATGCTTGTCCTGTGGACAGCCGAAGGGGCCTTGTGCATCTGAGAAGCCGGCGACGTGGGCTCCATCTTGATGGATGGCGTCATGAAGTCTTCGTTGATTGATGAGGGCGCCAGTGAGGCGCGGGGGTCGATCGTGTCATAAGATGAGGGAGTCGAGACGATGCTGTACAATGTTAGATGTCATGCCGATGAGTATGAAGAGTCAGACGATGATATGCACCTTTCTTCCGGCACCTTGATGCTGGCGAGTTCTTCCTGGGTGAGTTGGGGGAGACCACCGGGGAGTATCTCCTTGCACTTGTCCAGGGTGATGTCCTTCTGGGCGAGTTGTTGGTGCAGGGCGTTGATCTGCAACTTGAGGGCGTGGTTCTCGACTTCGAGACGTTCGGCTTCCTGGCGCTTGCGCTCACGGGAGTTGTGTGCAGCGGCGCGGTTGCGCTTGATACGTTCGATGCGGCGTTGTTCCTTCTCGTCGGCAGTCTTTGCCCGCTTCCGGGGTGGGAGGTTGGTCTTGGGTTCAGGGAGTGCCTGGCCCCATGACTTTCTCTTCTTTGCAGGCTTGGCCGCTGACGACTGTGGTAGGTGGAGGGAGTTGGGTGTGGCAATAGCCGTCGTGGCTGCCGTCGATGGGGTCATTGTAAAGTCCGGAGTGTTCATGTTGAGTGGATCTGGGGTTGTTGCTGCCAGGAGTGATGGCGGTGATAATACTGGACCGTCGGCCATGATGTATGAAGAAGCTTAACCGACTGCCTACATCTGGGGATGAAAGCTGGCCTCTTTGGATGTTTGCTGTTGCCTGATGACGATTCCGAGTCACACTCAGAAGGCAGCGACTACAAAGCCCGAGAAGACAGGTGGCAGCTTCGCTCTTTATATATCCGCACCTTCCTATTCCCAAAATAGCTAGCTCCGTCCGCAACTGCCCCCTGCGTAAGCCCTGGCCTAGCACCTCCCATATCTGGAAGCACGTGCACCAAGGGGCTGCGCACATCAGCCTCTCAGCTCACCCAAGACTCCAACCGAAATCATCACCCAATCTCGAATCTCTCTCATACACGTCCGACATTACCATATCTCGCGTCTCATGTAAACGCGTCTCGACCTCTGCCTCGCTTGCGAATTCACTCAACCTGCTACCCATGACCATACTTCTCCAACTCTATCTGCGCCGAAAAGCCGTTGTTGTGAACCTTGTGCCTTTGTCGATCGGAGTTCAAGCCCATCTATTTCTCCGTCCTTCCAAAGCATTCTCGCCCTCTTGTCCCACAGTCATCCCCGCCTTCAATTCAGCTCTCGACTCCTTTCAATAGTGATGCCTCTCCTTACATGACTCAACATGCTGTGTACATGGTAACCACTTGCCTGGACAGTTACCCGTCAGCTGAAGCAGTCAGCCACCTACGAGCATATCCGTATCCCTTGAGCCTTGTACATGTACAATGCATTATTTTACCCTGACGATCATAAAGGGTCCACTTTCAACAAGCACGAGCGACAAAAAGATACGGCAATCCCGGGCCAAATCGATCTAGCCAAGACCAACGACATGCAATTAGAGTACGAGTATACGAGTGTCAATGCTTTCTTTATATCATTACAAGCCCGCCAATGAAAGAGATAAGGAGTGGACATCCTGAAAGAGATGAATGCTAAAGTACTTGACCACAGTCTGTCGCTATCAGTCCCATCATTCCTCTGGACCCATGACCAAAGGGCTCTCTGTGAGTGTGCTCGGGTCTCGAGGACTATCTATCGGAGACCGACGAGACCCTGACCGCCAGGCATTGCTCTGGCTACGCTCGAGACCAACTTGATGAAGTCCTTGTTGTTCTCCTTTGGCACTCGTTCTTTGAATCTTCTAATGAGGTCTGAAATGGTTATGCCAGCAGGAGGGATAGCGGCCTTGACTTCGTCGGCAGTAGGCATAGGCACGGGACTGCCGGCGCGCGAGCCGATGGGAGTCGCGGCGCCGGGCGATCCGGGGGTGGATCTAGGGTTCAGGGTCATGGGCCGGGCACGTCGCTCAGTTTCGGTATCGCTACCTGAGCCGGCGAGACGTCCCATGGGCGATCCAGCACCGGAACCGTGTTGCTTCTTCATGCGCTTGCGATTGATAGACTCGCTGCCACTGGTCTCTGACAGGTTGGGAGAACCAGGACGCTTGAGGTTGGACATGGAAGGCTTAGGTTGAAGGCTACCAGCATGCTTTTCAGCACGACCCGAAGGAGTGTTGGCGTTGGTAGACATCTGCGATGCAGGTTTCTCGCCATTTGCCTTGAGCTCTTCATCCTTCTTACGCTCTTCCTCCTCACGTAGGCGCTCCGTGTCCGAGTCTTCCGACTCCTGAGATGGTGGGGTTAGACCAGACGTAAAGAGTTGCAAGCATAAATCAAACTTACGTCTTCTGAGTATGGGTTATCGCTCTCGTCGGTATCATATTCGTAGTTCTTCTCAATTTTGACAAGCTTCTTGCGCAGCTTCTTTGCCTTTTTCCTCTCTGCTCGCTCCTGTGCCTTCTCGCGTTCTTCCTCTTTGTCCCAGTCTTTTTCATCTTTGACACCAGTACCAGCAAAGATGTTAGCGCCGTGTCGTTCTTTCTTGATTTTAGATGCGGCTTCTTTGGCCTCGTCTTCATCATCTCCAAATAGTTTGCCCTCGTCATCGTCTTGGAACTCATCCTCGGCTTCAAAGTCCAGCTCGTCAACGTCATCAGCGAGATCCTCTCTGTCGTCGTCGTCGTCATCCTCGTTCTTGATGCGATTCTCTCCTCGCATACCCACTCTACCTCTGGTCAAACGGGCTTGTCTCTCAAGCTCGGCACGCCTTTGGCCGGCGGTTTTGTCGTTGTCCAAGAACCATCTCGGATCCTTCTCGTTCCTTGCCATACGTGCCTCGGCCTCTATGAGAGGCATGATCTTGAATCGTCCCGTAGGATTGAAGCGATACCACTTCTCGATCGGGACCATCTTAAAACAACCATTGGATAGCAGAAACATGACGTTCGATTCCGAGAGAGGTTCCTCGTATGTACCGATCCAGATGTTCTTGTTCTCAAAGTCCTCGAGATGCCAGGGACGGCCTTCCTCGTAGCGCAACCTGGCGCGCTTCTGTGTATCGGGAGTGTCTGTGAGATAGTACACGTCCTCGGTCTTCTTCTTGAAAGGTTGGCGCTTCTTTGCAGCTGCGGCCTTGTCGGTAGGGGCAATCTGAGCCTGGGTTGCCTCTCTTTCTGCGGCCTTTTCCGCCTTACGGATAACCTCCTTCTCGCGCTCCTTGTCATCCTCCGGATTGGCATCGGTGGGCGCATTGGGTGTATCACGAGGGAAGCGGCGATGAAGTTTTACAGGGCGCTCAAACTGGGTTTTGTCGTATGGGTTGATCTCGTTGTCTGCGATGAACTTCATGGCGTGATAGCGAAGACCTTCGAGAACAGCCTTCTTTGTCGTGAGGAGTGGGAACTCCTCGTAAAGCGAGGGGTCATCCTCAGGCTCGGGTTGTGACTGGGCGCTGGCAGTAGTTGCAGCGAGGGGTTTGGTGGTGCCGGTGAGCTTCTGCGGCGGAGGAGCGGGAGGACGCTTTGCTTGAGTGCGGCTGGGCTTGGGCGCGAATGGGCCGGTGGGCTTTCTGCGGCGGACAGTGCCTTGGCCGTTGTTGGGAGTGGTCGAGGGCTGTCGAGAGGCAGGGCTCACGCCTGGCGGAGGAGCGCTCATCGTGTCGGCCGAGTGGGCGGAGTCGTTGGTAGTCTTGTGGCAGCGGCGCTATGTCTGCATCGAATGTCGCTGTGATGGCGGGATCAAGTCTTGGGGAGTCGGTGGAGTCGACAGCAAGTACGACTTTCAGAGGGGCGAGAAGATGGCGCGAGGAATGTGAGTCGTGGTATGCAGTCGACAGCGACGTCGAGAGATTGTGAAAGCGCCCTTTGCTGCCTGCCGCCGCCATGCGCCGGTCATCGCCCGTGCTTGTCTGCAACTCTTGGCATCAATTTCCCCACATTTTGGTCACTTTTGGTCCACGAGTGACGCTCATCCACGATCCATCTGCTTTCACCTGGTCATCCACTCCCAGAAATTTCTCTGTCTGGTCTTGCGCCGCCGGAAATCATTACATTCGGCAGTCCGTTCTTTACTGCTTTTACAGTGTTTTAGAAGGAAGGTGTCTGATGAGTTCTGGTTGAAACGTCATATCAGAATATCCACAATCTGTCCAGGATGATGGATCCAAACGGGAGCTATGCTTCGCCCAATCTCGAGGACCAACTGCGACACATGATGATGAATCGTAACGTCGCCCAACAGCAGCAGCAGCAGGACTCTCACATGCAACATCAGCATCACAACTCCAGCCAAGGTTACCCTTCCAGACCACCACCGGGCTTCGGCATGCCTCCACCCATGACCGGCCAGGCGCAGTACTCTGCCAATGTGCCCATGGATCGTCATCAGGACTTTTCTCAATTCCTTCAGCAACATCAGGTAACTGCTCCGGCTCCTCTGCCACCTCGTCGTGCACCTCCTCAGGCACATCACAACAACTTCCGTCATCAAGGTCCTCACCGCAATCAAAACCATCGTCCTATAGACCCGGATGCTTTTAACAGACCCCCTCCTCAAGGTCCCCACTCCCATCAAAACTACCCTCAGAACCAACATCAACAGCAGAACCAACATCAACAGCAGAACCAACATCAACACCAAAATCAATACCAGCAGCGTCACTTGTATCAACCTCAGTCTCGCCCTCAGCCGTTCCACAACCCTTATGCTGAACGTCAAGCTTCCTTCTTGGACTCGCTCGCTATGCAGGAAATCTCAAAGACGCAAATGACCGACTCTGAAGTTGGCATGAAAGACGCCTTCAGAATCAAGCTGCAACACATCTTCGAAACCCTTAAGTCGCCAGACCCGGAGAACCCTTTACCTTCAGTCGAGCTGGCCAGCTTTGGCAGTCTTAGCTCTGGCTTTGCCACCGCTGGCTCTGACATGGATCTGGCGATAGTAACGTCATCCGAACAAGATCTCAGTCAGCGTTTCTCGCCGCATGAGCATGGTCTTCCCCGAGTCCTCGAGAAAGAATTACTTGACAACGGCATTGGCGCCCGTCTTCTTACCCGCACCCGCGTGCCGATCATCAAGATCTGTGAACAGCCACCACCGGAGCTCCTGGACGCTCTTCGCGAATCCCGCGACAAATGGGACAATCTGCCTGACGATGAAAAATACGCCACTTCAAAACCCTCCGCCGATGACACGACACCTAAGAAGGATGCTTCGGATGCCCAAATCTCGCCTCCTCAATCCGAGTCACAGATCGGTGGGGCTGAATCTACCGCGCAGAACGGCGTCAGTCTCCAGGCAGCCAAGCATGTGGATGATGTCTCATCCCTCGCTGAATCTACTCAAGCTTTGCAAATCGACCATAAGGTGTCACCCAGCGCAGATCAAATCACGTCGAAGTCGGAAAACACACAGCAACCGCACCAGCCAGTTCACGATAAACAGGCGAATCGTCAACGTAACGACAAGACTTGGAAACGTGAGAAGGCCAATGGTCCTCTAGACTTCCCCAAGGATGGAGTTGGAATTCAGTGTGATATCAACTTCTTCAACCCTCTCGGCATCCACAACACTCAGATGTTGCGATGCTACTCGAAGTGTGATTCCAGAGTAAGACCCATGGTACTATTCATCAAGTCGTGGGCCAAGCGCAGGAAGATCAACTCCTCCTACTCGGGTACACTCTCGTCGTATGGTTATGTTTTGATGGTCCTTCACTACCTTGTCAATGTAGCACAGCCCCCTGTTCTGCCTAATCTGCAACACGAAGCAGAGGCCAATGGCATGCCTTCCACTACCATTGATGGTTACGAGGTTCGATTCTTTGATAACGAAGACTTGATTGAGAGCCGTGCCCGTCAAGGCGGGGTGACTCAAAACAACGAGTCACTGGGCAAGTTGCTTGTCGGCTTTTTCAAGTACTACGCTGTCAATGCTGGTGGATTCTTCTGGACTCGTGATGTGCTGAGTCTCAGGTCGCAAGGCGGCATCTTGTCAAAGGACGAGAAGGGTTGGACGGGCGCAAAGACCGAGGTTGGTGAGAACAAGGAAGTACGCCATCGCTATCTTTTCGCCATCGAAGACCCATTCGAGACCACTCACAACGTCGCACGTACTGTCACGCATAACGGAATCTGCGCTATCAGAGACGAGTTCCGTAGAACATGGCGCATCATCAGCGCTGTCGGTCGCAACAGAGATGAACCCGAAGGTGGCCTCTTTGACGAGTTGACAGAAGCTGAAGAGCAACCACCTACTTCTACTGCTCCGCCTCCGACAGTCAACAAGGCCCACGCATACGGCCAGCAGTTCCCCACTCTTGCAGGCGGGCCTCCCACTGTCGCTGTACAGAAAGTACGATCCCCAGAGCGTGTCCCTGCACAACCAGTTCAGGCAGCTCAGCATCCGATGCAGGCATCCGCACAAGAGCCTGCCCATTCTCAGGCACAGGCCGTTCCTCCCGCTCCTCGTGGCAAAGGACGTCGTCAGAAATTTGTACCTCTGAGTCTTTGATTATTGTTCGCTCATGTCGCATTGGCATTTTAAGGCGGGTAGCGGAGTAAGGAGGCTCGTGTCTGACGAAGTTGCTGCAACACATGAATGGGTCTGGCTTGAAACATATGGAGTTATGATGGACTGAGGAACGGGAAGTGTGATTGGGAAATGATGTGCCAAACACTCAGCATGGAGATAGTGAAATAACCAACGATGAGGAAGACAATAGAAAACAAAATTGCATGGCTCGTCAGCTGTAACGTCAGCCTCAAGACGAGACGTCGCAGGTCAGCCGCATGACAGACAGATGTATGACATGCAACAACGATGTGATGTGATGTGCAAAGGAGACACGGATGACAGGACAATATTTCAAAACAGTTCGTAATGAGGGCGGCGTTAGTGGAGTGTATCGATTTTGGAGAGCCCAAAATAGGCACATCACCACGCGTTCTCCGGAGCCGAGAGAGAGGCGCGCGCGGAAGACGCAACGCATTAGGTATGGAGAAAGCGGATGCGACTTGGCAGGAACGAGCGACCAAGTAGAAGCAGCATTGTACTGAACTTGGGTAGAGTTCTTTGCAGAGGATCAAAGGAGATGAACAACGGCTGGAAAATGTGTACATGTCCATCGAGTCTTGGACGATGTTTCAACGTGAATATTCGGACAGGTGGTTAATGTACTGCCTATTCAGACAGAGATGCGGCGGATTTGTTGGACGGCGGTTTGGGGTATGTCACGCCCATCGGCGGCCTTTCAGCGAGCAGCGCCACAGGGATCGGGGGACAGTCGTTCAAGCTCCAACGGTTCAAAGGGACAAGTTGGCCAACCTTGTTGCAACCTTCGACCCCTTTGACTTTTCGGACTCGTGCAGCTCTATTCCACTCAGCTCTACGCATACCCCCTCGATAAAATCAGTCAGAGTGGGCACAACGCTGCCTCTCCCGCCGCCTGCCGAATCCACTGTCGCTCTTTCTTTGTCGCATCCCGCTTTCTCGACCATCCGCACACTACGTAACCCTTCGACTCGACCTCGCACAATAGACCAGCCATGGTCGAAGACAAGTGCGACCCCCTACGCCTATACACCCCAAGCATGGCGCTGACCTTGCTTCCTCTAGGTATATCGGATTGGCATTGGCCGTCGCCTCAACACTTGCGATAGGTAATGCGCCCAAGCCCGACGACTGCGAGACAGCATACTGAACGAGATCAAGGAACGAGTTTTGTGATTACGAAAAAAGGCTTGATGCAAGCGAGCCAACAACATGGCTTCGAGGGAGAAGGCTTCGCATATCTCAAGAGTCCAGTGTGGTGGTCCGGCATCATCACAAGTACGTCGCATACAACCAATGCCCATTGCACGCCTAGCAACATGCTCACACAAAGCAGTGGTTATCGGAGAAGTCGCCAACTTTGCAGCATACGCATTCGCGCCGCCGATTCTGGTGACGCCATTGGGGGCGCTCAGTGTTTTGATCGGGTCAGTCAAGAGTTGGGAATACGCACACATACGGACGAGGTGGCTGACAAGTCGCGCAGGGCGGTATTAGGATCATATTTCCTCGGCGAGAACCTGGGCACGCTGGGAAAGCTGGGATGCGCCATCTGCCTGATCGGTTCAGTCGTCATTGTACTACACGCTCCTCCGGATAAGGAGATTCAGACGATCGACGAGATTCTCAACTATGCCGTCCAACCTGGTGAGTTGCCATCGAGGCAGACATGAAGAGGCGTGTGCCGAAGCGAGAGACTGAGACTGATACTGGACAGGCTTCCTCTTCTATGTGCTGCTGGTCATCGTCTTCTCGACAGTCATGATCTACCGCGTGTGCCCGCGTTATGGACGCAAGAACCCGCTGATCTACATTTCCATCTGCAGCACCGTCGGATCCGTCTCCATCATGGCCGTCAAGGGCGTCGGTATTGCCGTCAAGTTGACCCTGGCTGGCAACAACCAGTTCACCCACCCCAGCACCTACGTCTTTGTCCTTGTCACGGCAGTCTGCATCCTCACCCAGATGAACTACTTTAACAAGGCGCTGAGTCAATTCAACACCAACATGTACGCCCTCCTCATGGCCTTTCTCCAGGAACTTCAGCTAACCCATCTAGTGTCAACCCCTTGTACTATGTCACTTTCACCACCTGCACTCTCGTCGCCTCCTTCATCCTCTTCCAAGGCTTCAACACGAGCGACGCCGTCAACACCATTTCCCTCCTTTGTGGCTTCCTTACCATCTTCACCGGTGTCTACCTTCTCAATCTTTCGCGCGAAGATCCTGAAGGTCGCAATCACATGCAGTTGAATGGCAATGGCAGCCGCTTCGACCTCGACGGCATCCCCACCGATCCCATGTCCGGTCCTCTGACCCGCCGCTCCATGCAAGCCCGCCGCAGCTCCGACGCACAACGCCGCCGTTCCAACAGCCTCAACTTGTCCTTTGCAGGCAGAAGATCGAATGAGCACGACCGAGAGGCCTTGATGCACAACTACGACGTCGAGGCCAACAGTGCCGGTTTCAGTCTCGGTGATCTGGCTGATAGCGACGATGAGGGTGTATCGCGGCAAAACGGAAAAGCAAACGTCTCACACGAGCGTCTCAGCTTCAACAAGACAGGCAGGTGATCTCGATCGTGTGTGCTGCACTGAGAAGAAGCCTCGCAAGTTTTGTTCGACTTTTCTGCGGCTGCCCCGTTCGAGCCAACTGCAGAAGATGGTGTGTTGCAACGACCGGATGAGATGAAAGAGTTTACACAGTCGCATTTAACGGCGTTTTTTATTGTCCTTTGTAATTTTGGTTTTTGGCATGATAGAACGAAGTCATGGGAACAAGGGAGGCAAACGGACGGCTAGCTTTTGATACCCTTGACCGGGTTTTGTTCTTTGGGTTTTTTTGTTCCCTTTCTAGACTGGAGACAAAAGCAGGCGTCTGTGGGAAACCCCTTAGAGAGCTCAAGAGCTCCAACTTTCTCTTTGCTCGGAGAATACTTGTATATAGAAAAGCTCAAAGACTTATGTTTAATCTTCAAGAACGATTAGGCGAACCTTTGCCAAATGTTTTAGGTCATCGTGATAGCACAAAGCTGAGGCCATGGCAACCATTATTTTGACAAGTGAAGCTGGAAATATCTCTAGAGGAGTAGAGACCGCGACACATTAACTTTGTAGTATGAACTTTAGTGTATGATCTGACAGACTATGCTCACATCTGGAGTTCTCTCGTCTGACTACAGAGTCCCAAAATCGTCTTTAGAGAGAGTGCTTGAGATTCTCCTCGAAGGACAGGGTGATGAGACATGCAACAATGTGCCAAGACAAGATCGAGAAGCCTCGGCTTGCTTCGCGCCCACATTTCGTTCCCTCACAGCTACTCATGGGTAGTAGACGACTCGACACGTTCTCTCCAATAAGTTTCAGCGAATGATTGTTGTCACTTCAACTCAGACTTCCGGCCAAAGCAGACATCAAGCTCGAGGATTTCTTGTCCAAATACATTTGCCCTGAACGCTCCGTCGTCTTAGGGCAGGTAGCCATGTGTGACACCTGTGGTTGTTTCATTGTCTGACCAAATCACATGCATGTAGGAAGGCTCTTCCAAGCTGTTCTGAGATCTTCACCACCTCCTCCCGTGAGGCCAAGACATGCGAGGAAGCATGCAATACCCTCAACAAGCTGCCTGGCATCAAGAGCATGGTCACCTCGGCCCTGAAGACATTGCTGATAGCGTCGTATAGCTCTGTTCCATGACAGCGAGTCATCTGGACAACGCCCATATCGTCATTGAAAGTGGTGATATACTTGGCCGCTCGAAGCTGTGAGGAGAAGACAATCACTTGCATTGAGATGTGTGTATGCGTTCTATCATACAGTCTTGGCTTCAAGGTGGTGTATCGCCTCGGAAATCGTCTGGAGGGCTTGTCTTTGCGTACCAAGGCCGTCATACCTGTATCGGGTCAACAAGACTTGACTGGCAACACGGCGTGACAGGAACATGAGGACGCCACCATCTGTCTTGCCACGAACATCGTGTCTCTCTTTCCTCACCATTGAGACAACGACACCGCCATCATGCCAGCCTCTCCTCATCCATGTCATTGTTACATTGCCCCTCGTTCATTGGAATGCACGTCACACGGAGCCGCTCCATAGCAACAACATAACTCATTCCTGGGGGATGCGCAGCCCGCTTTCCCGATCCCGAAGACGGTTGACCACGATCTAGGCACCGTAACCGTGAGCGATCAGGCTAAAATACAGGGCTTGCAGATTGTTGCAGCATCTGAAACATCACAGCTTGCTCACCGCACTTGAGGGGGAAGCAAAAGCTTCACCTACTCTCCTACAAACACTGTCTGAATATCCGCAATGTCTCCCTCAACTTGACGTGCAGCCACTGTAACGTTATGCATCTGCAATCTGTTCAACGGCTCTAGAGTACGGGACCTGCAGAAGTATTGTACTTGCCTGTCGTGCCTTTCTGGTTCCTGCAAATTCGGAGATTGGCGTAGACATAACCCGAATCCTTCGCTATCATCCCACTTTGGCCGCTTGAAGAGGATGGTGTTGCGGCGGTGAGAGTGTGCCTGGCTCATTGATTGACTGGATGGGTTCCTGGTGCCGGAGACAAGCCTTTTCTGTATAGCTCTCCCGCGATTTTGCTCGCATTCTCTCTCCCGCGCCAGCCACTGCGACTAAGTGCGACGTTTGGTTGTTCTTGCGCCCACCTAGACCAGACGTTCAGAGGTTATGGCTTGCATCATTCCTTCATCTCTGAGACATTTGTCCGCGGCAAATCCAACACCACAATGCGACGCGCGCGGCTCATGATGTTAGCACCCGTCTGTCGTATGTACATACCCGATATTCGTGTTGGAGTGTTGATAAACAGTCCTTTCAGGTCGGGTAGAACTTCCTTTCAATTTTTTTCGGAGTCGGTCGTTGTATGGCATTCGGTGGAATGCTCTGCGGATCAAACCTGCGCAACAGACCTGCAGGACGCAGCGTCTGATGAATGTCATTTCTGTGGTGGCGCGATACAACCCGGCTGGAAAGTCGAATCCTTGTCGTTTTTGTGTTACACAACCAACCTCACGGACCACACCATGAGCCGCCGAACGACAGACCCCGTGATGGATCATCATTGATGGAGTAAACATCTATTTCCATCAATTGATACATTCCAATCTCAATATTCCATCAGTTGTATGTTCTGATCAGAAAAATATCACAATCGTGGTCGAAATAGGGCTTCCGACATTTGACATCTGTTGGAACCCGTTGCGAGAATAGTAATGACACACGGGAGGGGAAACAGAGAACTGGCTGTTGGGACCATATCAGAAACAACTCAGCCAGCATCCTCGTCGTCTCAATCCGGATAACGCGCAGACATGCTGTCGTGCCCCCGTCGATCGCGCCTGAGCGCCCCCCTGGCGCAGATCAAGAGGATTCATAGCAGCAAGTCGAGACGGTAGTCCGCCTCCAGTATCAAAGAGCACGCTCTCGTCCAAACAATTTGTCTACCAGATTTCAAGCTCTCGGTCCCTTGATCTGTGCGTAATGTTGCTTTGCATTGGTTGGTGTCACACACACCAGACTACACACCACACAACTCAACAACAGCTGGTGTTTTTGCTTGTAAGCCCGGTAGTATCTTGGAGATCTGGGGATCATTCCTGCTATGCGGCTTTTTTCTGGGACTTTCTGGATCGATAGCGCCTGGTGGGGATGACCCGCGTCTCGTCCAGTCAATTACGAGCTGATGTTTTTGCCTGAGATGTTGATGATGAGAGCTGGCCTGTCAGCGGGGAAGGTATGGCCTCAGGAGTCTCTACATAAGTCCCTGCAGGGGCGAACTTTTGATATCCCTTCTCTCTACACGCACCCTCTCTCCAACTCAAAAAGCTTACTGCAGGGCTGATACAGGTACAAACCAATATTGTGCCCACCCTCCTTCTTTGCTTTGCCTTCTTTCCCTCTGTCACTCTTGAGGGTGTACGTTCGTTCGAAGTCTTTGTACCTGGATCCATTCCTCTTCAGGACCCTACGTGTCACCTCCTTGCAGTCACATTCCAATCCAGATCGAGCGTCCCTCCCCTGGAAATTAGCCTGTACCCCAGTATCCAAGGAGGCTCGAACCCTAAGGAACCCAGGCCACTCGAATCAGGACCCACTGGTCGTACAAGCCGTCTTGACTTTCAGCCAGTCATCATGAGGGACCCCAAGATGTATGAGGGTAAGTGCAAAGCAGATATAATGAAGGGAGGAGCAACGTGCTTTCATCCCTTCTCTTCACCCTCTTGTTTTCTCTCCTTGTCTCCAAGCCACATTTCTAACGGGTCTTGAGTGAGGAATTCTCTAAAATTGTTTTACTGACACAATGGACTCAGCAACTTACGAGTTGGCACACAGACGTGTTGCCAATCTTTCCATCGACACGAACAATTTTCAAGGCCCGTCAGCCTTGATCTCACCACCAGAGTCCGCCAACAGTGCCCGTCGGAGTTCCTACGACATGAACTTCAACCACACTCCTGTGTCAACGTACCATCCTAATACTCCGGTACATCATTTCGGTAGCCAAGAAATGTACAACGTGGGTCAGACCGACAAGATTAACGTCAACTTGCAATATCCGCCTAGTCCTGTCGACTTCTCATCTGGTCCACAGAGCTATGGCGCGACTGCCTGCAACTCTCCGACCTGGAACTCGTCGATAGCGTTCGAACAGAAGGCTATGGACAACAGCTTCTACCAGGAAAGTTCGACCTTGCTATCCACTGATCAAGACTGGAACAGCTCCACTATGAGCCATTACTCCAACGTTGATTATGCTCCGGATCCGAGCTCCCTTTACATGCTTCCGTCTCAGGACCCCAGCAGCTCTTTCATGGCGGACGTTGACACGTCTCAGCATGAAAGTCTACCTTCATATATCGCCCCCAACCAGGCAGTATATCAACCTGAGCTTGATCACAGCATGAGCTTGTCTGGGTGGGGTCTCCAAACACCCGTGCACGACCACAGCATCCTGCACTCATCTTCGCCCGCGGAATACTCGCCTCTGACTCCCTCTACCCTTGAGCATTCATTCGACCACTCGTACGCTCAGCACGATGTGTCTCCAAGCTCGTCTGTCAATGTCCACACCACTCGTTCAGGCATGGGCAAAAGGGGCCGTAAGGTTTCCAAGCAAGACAAACGCAAGTCCATAATCAGAAACGTGCCGATAGCCAACTCGACCTCCATCAACTTCTCCATCGACAAGCAGGCTCAAGACTTCTACGTAAACAAGATCGTGGACCCGAATCGAAAACTGCACGAGTGTCCTTCTTGCGAGCGTAAGTTCCAAAGAAGCGAGCACTGCAAGCGCCATGAAGCAAGTCACGCCGATAAATATGACTATGCTTGCTTCATTTCCGAGTTCCCCCTGGACCCCTGCGATGACAAATCTCAATGCAAAGTAGGCAAGAAGCACAACGGCAAGCAGAATCGGAACGACAATTCCCGTTCTCACGTCTGGACACATGTCAAAGCATGGCTCGTCGCCAACAGTGCCCTCGTCAAAGAGGTCAACCTGAGCCAGAACAAGAAGAACAGGGGTCGCAACATCCCTATCTCACCGGCCCAGCTGTTGAAGCTGTGCACGGATAGAGATACCCCTTCACAGCAGGACACTGTTCTGAAGTTCCTGAACGGCGAGGCGGGCAAGGATCTTGGGGTCCACATCCTCTGGCACGAGAAGGGTTGCCCGGTTGTTCGTTGCTTGGGAGGTGTAGGTCAGGAGGGCGGGTGCACAATGTGCAGGGTCAAGCCTGGCCACAAGAAGAAGTGATGGCTTGCAGCTCATCGCATCGTTCTTGCCAGCCTCGCCAGTGTTCTTTCCTTTTCGGCTTCGGTTTGCACTTTCCCTTCGGATGACTTTTGGTTTTGCACGATACCTCCTTCTTCTTTCTCCTCTTTTGTTTCGCATTCGAGGGCTCTCACTCACACGACTACAATAATGACACGACTACGAACGACGAGGACACAAAAAATCAACACCAGCATTCACGACGACGACTCTACACGACTTCATCACGACACACCCATCACTTTCATCACTCTCTTGGCCGCATTCGTTTTCCTTTCTCGATTCATCATGTCGGGCTCTTTGTATTTCCTTTTCTTCTTTCGGTGTGGTTTTACTTTTGGTCTTCTCGTTTTCTTCAGTCATGGTAAGGAAGCCCTGGTACTTTTGGGAAGGAACAATGTTGTAGTATTATTTTATCATGGGGGGGAATGGCAGTGAACTGGACTTTCCTTTGGGTCATGTCAACGGAAAAAGGTTACACAAAAGGGGATGGGTGGAAAAAGTACTTTTGTTACTTGGGAAGGTAGAACCTGTGAGGCAGGATAATTCTTTTGTGAGCAATTCGATTGTGTTTCTGTTTTATCTGTTCTATCGTTACATTGCTGCCTCTGCATTGACAAGGCTATGTAGGGTGAATGATGAGGCGTGCGCTGTAGATGGAAATACTATTTACCGTTGTAAATGACTCTCCAACACATCAATGTGGTTGAATGGACAGCAAAATTGACGTATCTCCATTCTTGTAATTCAGTAAGAGGTTGAAGGAATGTTCTAGGCTCGCCCCGGGTCGCCAGTGCGACAGACGAGACTTGCCAGAACGTGTGCGTATGGTACCGTGTTGCCAATTTCCAAGCAGTAGATGGAGCCGAGCGATCAACCTCATTCTTCTTGCGGTTTGCAGAGTTGGCTTTTTGTATGGTATCGGATGTGCCATTCGCTTGATAATGTTTTTACATGACGGTGTAGGTTGCTGTGAGGTTCGATAGTATTGTGAGACTTTTCTCATGTACATGCACGACCTAGTGTCTTGCTCTGTATAGTGGTGGATGTCACCGCGACTTTCGTTGACACACGTGCTAGACTAGCTGTATAGCCGGCGAATAGCCCGGAGATGATGATCCTGTCGCCTGTTGCGGGCCCGGGCGACGCCCGAGCTGTCGCGAAGTCGTCGATCTTCCTTCGGCCGACAGCAAACCAGTTCTTCAAGACCTACTCGAGTAGAGACCAAAAGTCCATCCAGATGAAGTGCGTCGCGCCGAATGGTCGTTGATCATGAATCATGTCAATTGTCTTTTCTCTTCAGAGTTGGAAGGATGGGAAGCGTGAAGGTCGACGTTGAAAGTTTACAGCCGAGGCACGGATGGCTTCCGATGTTTTTCAGGGCTTCTTTCTCACTTGCTCTCTTCCTTCCATGATTTTACGTCCGTTGTTGATGGCGATCGACAGAAAAGCCCGTATTGGCATCAAGAGACTTGGTGCTGTAGCAAACAAAATGCGGAAGCAGAGTTCAATGAATCGCGCAGTCAGGCCGAGGTGGCTAAAGTGCGTGAGCTGCTGTCGCTGGCGAGTGTTTCAGGACACGATCAAGCCATTTCGAACAACGGTTCTTGTTTCCGTCCTTCTACTCAAGGACAAGCTCCGCCTACAATTGACATCTCGCAAGGCCAAGTCACGCGAACTTTGATCTAACAAGCACTTAGTGCACACTACTCTTTCCCTATTCTGGCCTTGGTCTAATATAAAGCCCGGTGCACGCGAGAGACCCACCACGAGTCCCCGCAACAATCTTCACATCCCCCGGATCGATGACTAGGATGATTTACAATTCACTGCATGAAAGTCCCAAAGCTGTCATGGCGGGCCTGGTTTCGACCGGTTATCCGCACGATCGAATCATCTCAACCTTGGCTCCTCGGCAGTCACCTTCAAAAGTCCATGTTTCAGGCATGCATAGTGTTCGCACTGGTGCAGTATCAAGTGGGTGTCAGGTCTTCAATGCATGAACTACACCCGTCTACGATCACGTCAACATTCTAGATGGACGTGATAGTCGCGTTGCATGGAGACGACCGACTGGAATATAAGTACTACAACATCGCCATGTGGTTGATGTCTTTGTAGACCTAAGGGTCAACCGTGACCCTACAAGCAAAGTTTAGAGTTCGCCCTGCCACGACCTCTTGGTGTCATGCTTCGCTCCAGTACAGCCTCGTGGGCCAAGCTCGAGCGCAAGAGCCAATATCTTGGACCATGCAACTAGCTGTTATGGATCAGCAAAATCCACCTTCAACGACTGTACCTTGTATCGATGGTGGTGAGATTCATCTTGGCTCGTATACTCTCTGACGGCCGATTTGCCATGGCACTGTAGCAGCACTCCTCATCGCCAAATTTGCCTCGGGATCAGAACACGCTTTGAAAGATTTCCTATATAAACACTGATGTCCTTTCTGACTGAAATACTATCTTCAGCAGCATCAAAATCTATCCACACAACACTTTCGTTCTTCCTCTACACTCACTCAATCTATCTTTCATACTTCCGAATTCACGCACCCTTGCAACATGAAGTCCTTCTTCATTGCCTGCCTCGCTGCTACCAGCACTCTTGCTGCCCCCCTTGCTGTTCCTCAGTTCGGTGGTTTCCCTAGCTTTGGTGGTGGCTTCGGCGGCGGCTTTGGCGGCAGCACCAAGAACGATGTCACCAGCGGTGTTTGCAAGCCCGTGACCTACATCTTTGCCCGTGGAACCACAGAACTCGGTAATATGGGCTCTACTGTTGGTCCTGCCCTCGAGAAGGCCCTCGAGTCGGCCTTTGGTGCCAACAATGTTGCTACTCAAGGGTAAGTCTGAACTTCCAAAATAATCCGAGTCACGCCTAACAATTAAAACAGAGTAACTTACCCGGCTGATGTCGCTGGTGCCATCAGTGGTGCTCTCAACCCTGGCTCTGCTCAGGGCGCTCGTACTATGGCTAGCTTGACCCAGCAAGTCCTGTCTAAGTGCCCCGACACCAAGGTCATCCTCGCCGGATACTCTCAAGGTGCCGAACAGGTTCACGGCGCTCTCCAGAACCTTCAGAACGGACAAGTTGCTGTGGGTCTCATATCGAAACTCCTTTCGTGTTTGGATAGTTGCTGATAATCACCACAGGTCGCTCTTACCTTCGGTGACCCGCTCCAGAGAATGCCTTTCAGAAACATCGACTCTGGCCGCACCAAGATCTACTGCAATCTCGGCGACGGTGTTTGCGCTGGTGCCTTCATCATCTCTGCTGCTCACTTGTCTTACGCCACTCAGGATGCCACTCCTGCCGCTCAGTTCGCCAAGGGTGTTATTGGCAACATCTAGATGCTGGAGATAGTTACAGATGGCAGTGCTCTCAGTGCAATATTGTCATCACAGATATTCGATTCTTCAACCCCCTCATTCCTCCATATTATTCCGGCAGTATAGCAAATCTTAACTTATTTTATTGTTGATTTTATGACTTATCTCCTTGGAATTTTGGGAATCCAGGCTCACTTCAGGCCTCGGACTATTCTCTCCAATGCTGTTCTAGCTTCTTGTCTGACTTCATCAATGATCTTAGCAGCGGGCGCTTTATTGCGGACCAGACCAACTCCCGTGCCAGCCCAAATCGCAGCTCTTCTGTTGTGAGCACCGAACCCGAGCTCCGAGCTCTGCTTCGCTTCAGCATGCGATTTGCGGATATCGTCAATAGAAATGCCTTTGACGTGATCTCGATAGCTCTCGGCAATAAGGGCGCGACCGTCAAAGTCACTAGGCCAGATGTTCGGACCGGCCAACTCGTCGAAGACTTTTGCGCGGACAGTAGTTTGTCCTCCGTCTTCTGTTTCTAGGATCGCGTCCACATATGCTGGATGCACTTTAGTTTCCTCTGCAGCCAGGAACCTCGTTCCCATGACCACACCATCTGCACCAAGTGTCAATGCCGCAGCCACGCTAGAACCATGGGCTATACCGCCGGCTGCGACAACTGAGACATCATCTAGCCCGAGTCGTTCCAGTGCCTGTATAGTCTCGGGTATCAGCGAGATGATGCTTGCTCCCTTTTCGCCGCCGTGACCACCTGCATCAGCGCCTTGTAAGACGAGCACATCCGGGTTGCAAGATTGAATCAAGTTCACGGCACCAGTGACACTGCCGATCTGAATCCAGATTTTAGTCTCACTGCTTGCCTTCCGTATCGCATCAATCCAAAGCTTGAAGTCCGCAGACTCGTGTGCAGCGAATAGCCACACGGCGATCGGACGGAACTCCGCGACCAAAGCAACAACGTCGTCAAGCTTTTGAGCAAACAGCAAAGCGCCCAGTCCGATTGGTAATGTTGTACCAGGTTCTGGAGACCTGCTGCCGGTGACCAGTTCTGTGACATCTTCCAGAGCCGTACGAAGGGCATTGATATCAGGAAGGCCGCCGAGAAAGCCTATACCCTTGGCTTTGTAAACTGCGTGGGCTAGTTCAGGGCCGGCGAATCCGCTCATGGGTGCTGAGATTATTACTGGTGAGGTGACCCATGGGTAGTCTTTTTCGAGATCTTGAGAAGCCATGATAGTGTTTGGATTGATCTTGTTCGAAGGGATTTGTTGATGAGGGGATGTGTTCACGCGCTCAGCTTTGAATAAAGATACCTACGAGTACTAGAAGTCGTAGAGCGATGGTTGATGACAGATGACAAATGTAGAAGATGATTTGGGAGCTGACATGAGCGATGCGTGCCAAGAAACGTCACTATCGCGAATCTGGTGACGAGTGACGAGTCGCGTCTTCTTCTTCTTCTTCTTCTTCTTCTTCGTCCTCCGTCTCTTCCTGGCTTTCCTGCACTGCTTCGTCAGCTTCTGCTTGTGGATGCGCTATGAGGCATGTTGTCGCGCAAAATATCTCGTTGACCGGTCTCCAGCAATGGCCGGGCACTGCACGACGACATGACTGTGCGAACACAGCCATTTGTTTGGTCTAGTCAGACAGAACTAAAGTTGTCGTTATAATCTCAAAGATTTGGGAGACAAACACATACGGCCACAGTCAGCTGAAAACTGGGAATCCCTGCTGCTGTATGTTTTGCATTTTCTTTTGCTCTTTGCAAAACGCAAAGAATCTCTGTCTTGTCAAAATGGAGAAGGTGCTCGCTTGTTTTGTTCTTGCTCTTTTGGATGGTGTTTCAGCTTCATCAGGGTTCGGTTGTGTCCCGGATGCATCCGGCGAGGAGGTTGCCCTCGTCCGCAGCGTCCGCAATTGCCATTTTCTCTCGAACACAGCTCGCAACATGACCTCGTGGATTCATCAAGTTGAACTGAAGCGTCCGTCGCGTGAGAGCCCTTTTTCAACTTGTCGACTTCGAAAGGAACTCGTATATCGCGTTGGAGTGCTTCCGAACTCCAGGATCTTCTGCAACCCTAAAAAGCAGCCTCCGATCACACACTCGACAACATGCTATCTATTGCGCTTTCATGTGCCTATTCAGGCGGAATCGGAAGTATCGCTGCCGTTTTAAGCGCCTCGAAAGTCGAAAGAGGGATGCGCTCCTGTCAATCTCGATATGGCTTGGCTTTACTCTACATTTCGAGCCCTAATGCACGGAAATAGAGACATTTGACGAAAGATCCTAGATGCCAGCCAATGATCCGTTTGGCACGAGAAGTTTTTGATAGCTACGATGTGGAAATGCATCATGACTCCAGTCAATTATAGCTTCGACACTGGGAACAAGACCAGAAAGCACACTATCACCCTGTTCCTGCTTGTGCGATATCTGAGTTGAACCGCTACAAAACGGGCAGTGGAGACGCCCTGACAGCGATCAGAGTATAACTCGTGTGGGGTGAAACACCTTGGCTCTTTAACCGAGTATCGAATAAACAGAGCCCTCGCCAAAAGATATTCAGACACCCGAGACGGTGTTCAGCATCACGACATGGAGTCTTTCACTAATCATATATAGGTCTTGTAGGTGCACCTCGCTCAAACCAGGCTTCAACATACAGTCCCACCTCTTCACATTCATTTGTTCTGTTTTTTCAATTCTTCAAACATTCCATTATTTGACAACATGAAGTTGGCTACTTCTCTGATCGGAGCTTTCGTTGCACTTGCTCAAGTTGTCACCTCTGAAGCTGTGGTGGGCAAGGCCGATGGTTTTGCATACGGCGTCATCGGCGGTGGAAATGCTTCGCCTGATTACCCTGCCGACATTGAAGAGCTCAAGTCTATGCTTACCGACGCCACCCCTCGTGTGATTGTTCTCAAGAAGACTTACGACTTTACTCAATCCGAGGGCACCATCGTCGGCAATGTTTGCTTGTCGTGGGGAGATGGCCACTCTTGCCAGCAGATCATCCAAGACGA
>ERZ794946.227-NODE-227-length-25897-cov-4.341498_pt1 | contig 25897 bp, 19 predicted proteins | sample MGYA00433072_ERZ794946 | MGnify/ENA primary metagenome ERZ794946 (study PRJEB30137, sample SAMN04331413) | food metagenome | isolation source: Y3 must sample point D1 replicate A | place: Australia: South Australia | collected 2014 ...
AGATTATCAAATTTCAAAAACTTTCCGCTTCCTCAAAATGCCGGTCTCGCGGCGGCTTCCTTCTTGAGACGCTTTTCCTTCTTAAGGCGATGTACTTGATCTTCGGCCTCGGTCTTCTAGGTCGTTGGCTTGACAAGTTTGCTCACATCGGCGCCTCTTTCGATCGACTTGGGCGTGATGAGGATGTCCTTGTCGTTGTACAAGTCCTTGTAAGCGTTTCGGATCGTACTGTCACTAACTCCTGCGATCTCGGCGATGGCCTTGGGAGATCTGATGTTGTTCTGGAGCAAGCTAGCCATGTAGATACAAGCGGCTGCTGCAGACAAGGGCGAGCGACCTGCAAGAGCTCCAATTCTGACCATGCCGGCTGCAATATCCTTTGCGACTTCGGTTGTCTTAAAGTCCAAGCCGAGCTGAGTGCAGTAGCGACCGCAAACGTCTTCGGGGTTAGTGGATACAGTTGATCTGTAGCCTTCTTGCATACCGACAACACCGTTGCCCATGACCTTTGCCTTGCCTGCATTGTTCTTTTCTTGACCTGCCAGCATTTGCTCGAGCAATTTGAAAGTACGGCCGATCTCTTTCTTGGAGACATGAGTCATGGCGTAGATTTCGCGGAAGGTACGGGGGAACTTGTTGCGTCGACAAGCGATGAAGATGCATCCTGCTATGATGGCTTCGGTTGACTTGCCTTTGAAATTTTTCGAGTCTTCCGCATCCTTGAAGATGTGCTTAGCTGCGTCGGCGACAACGTTCGGTAGGTCATAAGAGTCACAGTATGCACCGATCTGCTTGAAGGCTTGCAACAAGTTCTTGTTTCCCTTGTCGGCATTGGATTTGCTTTGTGCGCGGTGGAGCTCCTTGCTCCTAAGAGAGCCATCGCCGAAAGCAATGTTGGTCTGCAGCTGACTACCGTTCAGCAGGAGGTTGGGACCATCACCGACACGAGAAGGATCATCGTTGCCTTGGTCATCGTTTGCGAATGTACGCCATTCGGCGCGCTGGTCAATGCCACGTTGTGAGAGAACCATGCCGCAGTCTTCGCAGATGACATCTGCTGCTTGGGGGTCTTCGACAAGATTGGGCGGGTCTTCCTTGCAGTCAGGGCAAACCATGCGGACACTGAGGTTCTGGCGCCATTCCTCATCAGTGGGCTCGACTTGAGGCTCGACATCGGGGATGGCACCCGGCGATAAAGTGTAGCTCATGGTGATGTTCGATTTTACTTGCGAAGTTCGACGCAGGGCTTGACGGCGCTTGACGGCTCGTGCTGTTACTTTGAGATTGTATTGTTTTGCGCAGCAACGGATGAAGAGCGGAGAATACACTTTGGCGACGAGCGACTTATTGAAGACTGGTCAGACAACTGGGGTGAAAAGGTTAGCTTGGAGTAAGTGACAGCGAGACGACGTGACGAGGGTGTGAGAGGCCAAGTTGAGTGGCGACTCGAGGTGCTATGCTAGTGTAACGCAAAGCATCGCGGCTTACCCAAACATCTAGCGGCAGATGGCCCTTATCAGGTGTCTGGGAAAGTGACTGTCGCTGTCGTTCGTTGTCTTGTCGCAGGCGACGGGCAAGAGAAGGCAGCAAGAGCCTTCTGTTATGAGTACCGGGACGAATGCGCAGGCGGACTCGAGATGTTGATGCGCGGACGAGGGACGGGTGCCGGCAGAGGTGGTTGATAAAGGAGAGACGGTGGTCGATGACAGAGAACAGGGTCGATCAAGACGGAAGTGACTTGACAAGGCGTGGAATGCTGAAGTGTCGCTGCCTCTGCTTTGAAGCAGCGTCGCCGGCGGAGGAGAGGGCACGGGCCACAAATCACGGGACCAAACGACAGCCGGCGAGTGAATTGGGGCGCCGACAGCGAAAGAGTCGTTTGGCAGTAGCTAGAGAAGGAAGCCTATCACATCCACACTCCACTCAATCGCCATGCTCGGTCAATCTCTCAGGGCCTCGGTATGCCACTGCTCACCCCCTGCTGAATGCGCTATTGCGGATCCCACCCGCTGACTCCTTCCACAGCGCCAGTCGCTCGCTCGTCTTGCTAAGCAGCAGTCGGCCATCACTTTCCGCCGCACCTTTGTCACTCCCACCGCTGTGCGCCAAGGTACTTGATATGCCATACCGTCGACCTACACTTGCGAACATCTACTCATTGATTCCCTCCGCACAGCCGACCTCGTCCAGGACCTCTACCTCCGCGAGCTCAAGGCCTACAAGCCTCCCACCGTCAAGGCCTCTGACTCCGAAGGTCAGGTCCAGAAGTTCGCCCTTCCCCAGGCTCCCGCTTCCCCCGAGGAGGCCGACATTGCCAGCCAACTCAGCGCATACGAGACCCAGGAGGTTGAGGTTGAGGGTCAATCTACCGAGGCCGGTGCCCCCGTTGAGGACTGGTACTACTCCCATCTCTCTCCTTGTCAAGAGCATCGTCCACTGACTATGACATCCCAGGTTCGACGAGAGCGAGCTTGCCGACGAGGAGCCTGCCCACCACTAAGCCCTTGTAATCACCCGCCATGTATAACAGTGTGAAAATGCATTCAAGAGCTTGACCTTCTCGTTTTCCATCTTCCGCCTCCTTCCCGTATTTACGGACTCACAGAAATCAACAAAATAAATGATTAAGAATGACCCTACAACATCCACGTTCCTCTACCCGCTCGATTGTCTAGGAACTCGCTTGCAAAATCTACTTTCAAGATACAAGACGTGACTGCTTCAACAAAGCATATATCGTTTTGACATAGGGGCCCCTAATCTCAGCATGTCTGATTGACTCTTTCTCCGTAAGACTGAACAATCTATCTTGCAATGCTCCGGCCGCCGATCAATCTTATGTGATATCGTCTCCAGAGGGTGATTAAAGCTTGGATGAACAGTTCTCCCGTCTCTGATATTGCAAGATTAAGACTTGCCCATTTTGCAATCAGCAATTGGATCTAGAAAAATGTTCTTCACGTGCTGGGTTGATGGCAATTCGAGATGACTTTGTACACGCCGTGCAATGTCGAGCCGCTCTAAGTCATGAGCTGCACTGTTCAATCGTACCTTTCACTTTACAAAATGCTGAATCATGAAGCGACAGACGTGCGTTGACCGCTCACTAGCCAGCACTCGGAAACGGGGATCCCAGTCCCTGTGGGTGTGAATGTGTTACAATCCGCATAACATGTCACATCTTCCGCCAACCAACAGCCGGCATCTTGTCAGATCAATTCGGAGGCACGCAGCCGCGCAAACAAGGGCCTATTAACTTTGACATGCATGGCTGGTAGCTAAAAGGATCAAGCCACGTCCTGCAGCTGTATCATGTAAATATTGTGCATATACTATCGAGATAGAGGCGGAGTAGACAAGATAATGCATGAACAGCTTGGCTAACGCTTCGCCAAACGTGATCTGAGTGCGACTCCGTAGATGCGGGTTTGTACTCGAGTCTCAAGACGTCCGTCGGCACGCCGTTGCAAGCATGCAGATCAAAGGAAAGTCGAGGACGCGTACTAGCACGGCGAAGATATCCGGACTCTCCTAATTCAAGATGCAATTCCATGCCACGACGAGTACGAGTCGTCAGCTTTGTGCTCGTACCTGCTTCGATGGCGCCATGCCCTTCTCAGATTAACGTTGAGATTGAGAGAAAAGAGGCGGCTTCCACTCTACAGCGAAGGAGTATTTCCCGCGAGCGCGATTTCTGTTGGCGGGAAGCGAGCAACGGCAGTTCGCCGGAGCAGCGACTCGGACTAGGATCTTCTGCGCATAGTACAGTACTCAACCAGATCAACCCAAAATCAACCAGGGGTGTTGGAGTTGGATGGCCTTGGCATAAGACATGCTTCCACAGCAGACTCGCTGATCACCGCCATTCCGTGCCGGGCTACGGAGTGTTGTTCAACAACGGAGAGATCAGAGTCAGACCGCAAGAGTGACAGCAAGTCATGAACGAGACGTGCTATGGCAGTCTGAAGATGCTAACAAGTCGCGGAATGACGCTTGTTGAGCTTTGAACCATTAACGAGCTTTTTATGGAAACGCCAATGAGAGCTCGTGCATATTCGACGGGCGCCAAGTCCTGACTGTTGCGCGCATGCCGACAAGATTCGGGATTGCTCTGGATCTGCCTCTGGGCTGGCCGTGTCAGCCATCCAACTTGATGCATATAGAACTAGCTGCTGGTGCAATGCTGCGCGTAACAGGCATAGACGGCGAGTCGGACAACAGGGATTCTCCAAACTCTAAACGTCATTGCCAAAGAAGCGAAGACAGTGGTTGCTGGAATGGTGGCCAGGACCGTGGACGCAGGTTAGTGACTTGACCTGAGCATAGATGCCCCGTGCCGAACAATGCCCTGTAATAGTTCAACCCGTTTGAAACTGCGCGCCATCTTTTAGCTGAATCTCCCCTCTCCGTCTCGTCTCACATTGTTCTGTGCCCTTCTTCGTTCTTTCCTCTTGGACGTTGTCTTATCCCGTCGTCTCCCATACCTGCACCCTTCTGCTCATTGCCGCCTATCGCTGTATACCGTCACTACTACTATTCCCAAACGACTTCTAACCCGCCTTGAAGAAGTACCGAGACCTACGAGCTTCCGTTCCGGTCTGTGCTCGTCAGCACGCGTACGCAAAACGATAGCGACCCAACTTGTCTTGGACGACCCGGAACATATTTGCGCCCTCTTTGCTGCCCCTTGACATGGCTGGATTGTAATCACACCCCTCAGTGTCGGATCAGCTCTTCCTAAGTGGAAGTCGGTGGAAGAGAACGAGAACGAGAACCAATATTGGAATAGAATACCACGCAACTGTTCGAAAGGAAAGACAACACACCTTGGAGTGGAACAATAGCCATCTTGAAGATTGATCGAGCACAAATGACGACCATGACGACCGTCGCCAACAACTACCGCGGCCACGAGGATGCCATCACAAATGCAAGAGCAAGGAGATCATACGTCGAGGCGTCAACCCCGTCAGACTTCCAGCGTAGCGCTAGTTACACCTTCCTAGGGAATGCGGCAACAAAGAATCCCGCTTACAATGCTCCGAGTCCTTTGGCCATCACCGACAGAGGCAGCTTCTGTGAACAGGACTTGATTGCGGGGTTGGATGAGAGCACGGATACATCGCCTCCTGAATCATCTGGCTGGTCGACCCCTGCTGACGACCAAGTCATGCCCCAGGGCCTGCCCCAAGACCTTGTCGCTGAGCTTCACAAAAGTCCTAAAATCACTGTAACAGCAGACAGCGAGCACACCCCAAGTCCGCCTGTGTCCCTGAAGGACGGAACCTCGAGCATAGATTCGGCCAAAGTCCTCCCTGCTCCCGTGCATCACGAACGCTCCCGCTCCACTTCCAAATCAAGATCGCTCGCAAAACGCTTGAGCCGGAGACTGTCCAGCGCACCTCCGTCACGCTCTCCTTCGCCTTCGAATCGAACCTCTGAGCAAAAGTCCGATGCACCTGTTCAAGACGTTGTAGTCGAATCCCCGCCAGTGGTCAGCCGTCCGGTCGCTACACGTAGGAAATCGATCTTCCGAAGACGAGATTCGGAGAAGAACAAGGATGAGAAAAAGAAAGAGGATGATACAGACACAACAGAGAGCGGTGGCTTTCTGGCAAGGAGGGGCACTGTTTTGAAGAGACGATCGCTCAAGCCAGTCGCTCCAACAGTGAGAGCCTCCATGGAAGAGCCCAAATCAACTCCCCCGATGCCTCAACTACCGAAGTCATTTTCGACAGACCGACTACAGACCACCCCACATTTGCACCCAAGCCGCGCGAACCCTATGCCTCCATTGGCATCAACTGAAAAGTATCAGACCCTGCCCGCCCTGACCCTCCCCCGGAAGAAGGACGAGCTGTGGAGTGTTTTCAGATCGCTTGACGGCGACTACACCAAGTAAGTATATCCTCAAATGCCTACATTCTAGATCTGACAGGCTTCAGGTTCCAATCCAAATCAAGCACTTTGAAAGCAAACGTGGTCAGATCCTCGTTGTTACCTTTCTTACGAAACTATGCAGACCATGCATCCAACCTATCACTACGAGCAGAAGACCTGGATAGGCGTACCAACATCCTGAACAAATGGTGGACTGGTCTCCTTGACATGCTCCACGGAAGAAACAATCAGTCCATCTCAGGCACAGACCGGCCAGCCATCTTGGACGGCATATCAGGTATCATGGACCGTCAGGAATGGCGACTCTCACCCTCTCCTCTGTGCCCACTCGATCGAAGAAATATGCACATGATTCCTTCGAGAAATAACACAACAACATCCTTGTCATCGACCGGAATCGACTTTTTGACCGAGTCTGTTCACCACAACGTACGAAACATGTTTGTCCAGAACCTCAACTCGCAGATGGCTTTCGTGGTTGACAGGATGTCTTTGAAAAACGCATCTGCCAGTCTGGTCACGTTTTGCGGCAAAGCCACCGCATATGCCTTCTTCTTCTGCCCAGGCATTGCAGAAGTTCTCGTCCGTCTGTGGGATGCGCCAACAGAAGTAATGCGAAGGGTCCTTGCCGAAAGCGGCGTCAGCAGGTTCGACAACCTTGGTGAAACCGCCGCAAGGATCAACTCTGCATTCCCTCCCTCCATGCAATCTTTGGGATTCGTCTCTCTAGGAAAGCTACTCAAACACCTCAGAAAACAGACGCCACTACCGCTTGGAACGGCCAACATTCAGTGGTATGGTTACTGGCTTGAGCGTTGGTCGGGTCGCGAGAGTGATCTGTTCTTCGCCTTTGTCAAGCACTTCCATATCCTGGTCGCCGACTATCTGCCATCAGATGCCACCAAAAAGGAAAGAGTCTGCGTTCCCGGTCTCATCTTTGTGCATTCTCAGATTTTGGTCAACCTTGACTCCACTATTCACCGTGATGCAGGTCAATTGCACGGTGACCCATCAAATAATCCTTCTCCCACTTTCGACGATGTTCTGGTTGATCCAGATGCAGTTGCGTCGACTTTACCTTTACCACCTACTAATGCTATCCGAATAATGGCGGAAAACCGTCTGATAATGCTAATCAGAGACTTTCTCTCAGAGAGAGCCTCAGAGCATCCTTTTGCTCGACAACTTTTTGCAGAGTCTTTTGCATGTCTGCTACAAGCAGGCGCTCGTGGCATCTCGATTTATAGTCATCTCGCCTGTTACACTCTTTGCGACTTTTTGGAAGAGGCATTTCCGATCATCGTCCGCTACGAACAGATGCATCCCTCTCAGCAATGTCTCATCAACACAGATTTCTGGATAGAAGTGTGCAAGAAAATGGTTCTCAGCCAAAACACGATGACCGAAATCAGATTGTTCGCCTTCCTCTTCACAATCTGGAGCACAGTCAATAGCAGTCCGGAACGCAAGAATAAGATCTGTGTTGAGCTTTTGCTCGATCAGGAGGTCTTCGAGAAGACCTTTACTCATTGGTGCCCTATGGTGCGGGCTTACTACATGCGATTGCTCTGCTGGCGCCTTGGCCGCTACGACGGGGAGGGATCCTCGGGCGATAGGTACGTGCACTATTCCAATGTGATGTCTGACCGAATTGCTAACTCGTGCCGTTTTAGATTGATCTTTGAGACACTGCTGCAGCGTCTCCAGGCCGTCTGGTCTCACTTCTTGTGGCAAAGACAGCAAGCCGCTCAAGGGAAAATGCTGCCTCCCTCGACAACTCCGTGCAACCCTGCTCCTGGTAGACGTCTGTTGATCATTCGTACCGATACTCAGGTTGCACCAGGTGGCTCTTTCCTGGCCTTTGACGGAATTATGCCTCCTCATCCATCAGCACCTATTGGAACTCCCAGTCAGGCGTGGAAGAGAGATTCAGTCATTTCGCAAGCAGCTTCATTAGACATTCGACCCACATCATCGGCGTCTTCTGACTTCAATACTGAAGTTGAGCGCGAAGGTGGACTACGCGGTTTCCTACGCAGCATCATGGGAGGCAAGAGCCGCAAAGCACCACCTCTCAAGACCACGTCATCATCAGCTTCTTTGCCACCAGCGCCAGAGACTACATTGCCTGCTGGCAAACTGACCCGATCGGCGACTACTGCTACGCAAGCGCCACGTTCGCGTGCCTCTGCCACGAAGCCATCGCCTCAGACCACCCCTCTCGCAAGCAGAGGTCCATCACCAATCAGACACCGCAACTTCTGCTTCAAATTCTCCCTTGAGATGCATCCTAAGGCTCACCATCCCACTGCTATGCGTTTGCAGCCGCCCAGACTGCCGCTAGCCGCACAACTTTATCTCCAAAACGGTGATAGCGAGGACACAATCGTCAAAGCTGTCGAACCCGTCGGCGAGTCCAAGGCACAAGCAACTTACTCAGGTCGCGCTTTGGCCGAATGGACATGCATTCTCATGGAATGTCAAGGCTTCTTCGAGCGCAGAAAGGGCGAAGGAGTCCCCACCAACAAGCACGTCGAAACACCGACTCTTGGTGTCGAAGTCTTTAGCAAATCCAGATGATCTGCGGTTTGCAACAAAGCGGTCGTCAACCGACTTTTATTTCGCTCTTGTCACCTTTTTGTTCATTCTATTCCATTTTCCTGTCGAAAGATTGGCATGTGGCGTTCTTTTTCATTGCTTCGCATTTCATTGCATAGGTCGGTCATTTTTCATTGCATCTGGGGCATTGGTTGTCCTCGTCAGAGGAATTGGGTTCATATCGGGTTTTGTTTTGGAAATTCAAATCGTGTTTTTAGAGCAGCTGGAATAAATGCTGTGGTTTCGACGAATCCGTTCTTTCCATCTCTTTCTCTTCTTTTCGCATCCTTGCCTCTTTATTCGTGTATCGTTCTTTTTTCCCTTTTTCCACCGCCATTGTCTGTTTGCTCTATACACAGCTACAAGGACAAAACACTCGACCAGTCCACACATGCATTTTGAAATGCAAAGAGGGAAAACAAAGTAACAGGGGAAAGAATAGGATTATTAGAATAAGAGCGGGTCGATGGTAGTAATCGACCCATACACAACTTTCGACATCTTGGACACCTCACCACCAAGACCAAGGCCGCGAATCACGCAACCTGGGCTTATCCTCCTCAGAACACGCAAGACGCAGTGCTTCTAATTCATCTTCAGGCAATGTCAAACCACGCTTTCGAAACGGACCTCGTTTGAAAGCGTCCAATCGAGACACGATAGTCACGTCTGCAGAGATGGTCATGACATCCACTCCTTCATGGGCGGAGATCTACTCCGCCAACACCATTCTAAGCATAGTGATAAACCCTTCTCTCATCTTTGTGACTTCCACGATATCAGGCTTGACAGGTTCGCCGGCATTCCTCCTGAGGAAGTCTTGGCGTCTGGCTCTTCTCTTCCGTTCGGCGGCGATGGGGTCGGCGTCTTCCTCGTCGTCGTCTGTGGAACTGTATTCATCGTCGTCGTCATTGAGATCTTGGATGTCCAGAGCGTTGAGGCCGAAATCGTCGGGTTTGAAGGAGGATATGAGATCGGAGGCGCCGCTGTCGGGCATGTTGGAAGCGGAAGGTGCGTCGCCTGTTGCCATCTTTTGTCGTGTCTTGTCTTGATGCCACTTCTTGCGTTTTTCTTGCCACTTGATGAGGGAATTGATTTCGCGAACGGCGACGTCCTTGTCGATCTGTCGCATCTCGACGGCACCTTGGAAGAGTGCATTCATGTCTAGTTTACCACCACCGCGGGGACCGTTGCGGAGGAATGAGAGGATGTTCTCGATCCAACCCATGAGTTGATCGAAGAGGCCGTTGTCATGAAGATGTACTTCGTGCACGAACTTGTAGAACGAGTCTTCGTGTCTTGCGCACAGGTCAATAAAGGCTTGGACCGTCTGGTTAGGATCGGCGGATACGTCTTGCCGTTGACACTTCTCCACGACAGAGATCATGTCGTCCATGAAGCGTGCGAAATCAGAAATGCTGTTGTAGACGTTGGCAGACTTGTAAACTCGGACAAGAGGCTCGTAGAAGATGGTGAAAAGGTCGCGGAAGAGCTGTAGAGTCGTGGGCTCTTCAATCATTCGCAACATCATAGTCTTATCCCGTTGACGAGTGTAGAGCTTCAACAATTGCTTCAGATGAGCAAAGGTCTCAGCACCTGATCTCAACTCTTCATCGATCTGTATCTTGGTCAGTAAGAAATTCTGTAATCTTTCGGTTGTAGCACTCACGTTCTCGACAGCACTGTTCCAGGCCACATAGGCATTGAAAGCTTTGCCGATCTCCTCAGGCTTCAACTCCGGTTTGATATCTTCACTGCGTAGAATTGCGACCAAGAGATCGATATCATCTTGAGCGGCTTCCAATCGAATAGCGTCCTTAAGGTCTTGATCGCATTGGTTGTAGTTCTTGATTTTCTCACAGAAGACGGGCTCGTTGATCTTGGCCGTGAGTCCATCGATGCTCTTCTGGACGGTCCTGATGCTGTCGCCGAGGGCCAAGGAGAATATTCGTTGAAGCAACGATTTAGCGCCGAAGGGCTGGGCAAGGAACAAGTCGAGTACGCCAGCCATGACGGCAGCTGGGTTTGCGAAGCGGATAACTTGCTTCAGGGCTGTGTAGGGTATCAATGAGTGGATGCGTTTGGCTTGGGCGAACAGTTCCGGGCTGTTGTCTTCGGCCAGGAACAAGTGATATATCACGGCTGCCACCCTAGTTTATGGTGTCAGTCTTCAAGTTTCAAACCCAGGTTTCGTACAAACATACTCAATACGGAGCCACTCGGCAAACTTCTTGTACTCGGGAGACAGTTCTGCAATCGTGTTCTTCTGTTTGATCTCGGTGAAAAGCTTAGTCAATCCATCTGGAATGTGTTAGTGAACGTGCTCGAGTAGGCTTCGTTACGCAGACCCAAGAAACTTACTGCTTTCGACGACGTCTCTTCTGAACTTCTCCATGTGAACATCGAGCTCTCTTGCTCTTTGACGTGCAATCTCGTAGAAACGCCGTTGTTCTTCAATACGCTTCTCATCCATTTCGATGCGTCTTCGAACATCATCCATCTCTTCTTCATTCAGCCTGATGATGTTGCCAGTCAAGAAGTCGTTCATAGCGTTACTGTGGGCAATGCTTTCATTCTGCAGGAAGTTGCGCAGGAAAGCGCGTAATGAGACACGCTGTTCTTCTCGGTATAACACTTTGGGTGGTGAGTGGTCTCTGTGGTAGTCGCCAGATTTACGAGCGAATCTCGACGTCGAAGACGCGTCCATGGAAGCTCGAGGAGAGGATGTTTGCTGTGATGACCTTGAGGCAGTACGACGATGACCACCTCCGAAGGGGTTGGGAAGGTAGCTGCGGAAACCACTGGCAGCTGGTGCCGGCTCGTCTAAAGCAGCCTCCTTTACGTCCTGGGTCGAAACAGAAGAGATGGAGTCATCATCGTCATCGTCCTTGGTGTACAATGAGTTGGAGTGGTTCTTGCGAGGTAGCGGCGGTAGGACCTTTCCGGGGATCTCAAGACGTAGCCTCTTGTGCATCTGTGCAAATTCGCTGTACCTCCTTCCAACGTAGATCTCAGGCTGACCTTGACGCTTGACGCGGAGCAAGAACTCTGCATGGGCATGATGGCGTACGTGTCTCTTGACACTGGTTGTTCGCACCGAGGCGACGTTGACATCCCAGCCGTTTATTTGGTGACCTTCGGGTACGTTCATAGCAAGACCCTGCTCGTTGGCTTGTCGGTCAACCACCTCCATTTCCGAGAAGCGAATGCGCTCTTCGTATCCAGATGCAGTGGGCAATCCAGACACCATCATCAACTCAACCAGCTTCTGTGCTTTTACTGCAAGCTTGCGGCGTTTCGTTTCTTCTAGACGGTCTTCGGATGAGGATATGCGCTTGGTCGCAAACGATTCGAGGAACTGGGAGGGAGAAGGTCAGCTTGTGCTTTTGCTTGTACTTGAGAGGCTGTCCCAACTCACCGTCTGCAATTTGTCTTGCCAGAACTCCTTCTCTCTTGCCCTATCGAGGAAAGGGAAGTTGCGGACATGGTGAACGAACATGTAGCGCAACAAAGGCAACTCCGAGTCCTCTGGAGCGACCTCACCAGCATCTGATTTGAAGGGAGCGCCGAACCGCTGTAGAGCCGTCTCCGAGGCCAGCTCCGAGATCTCCCATTCTGTCTGTTGTGAGATGAGTTCGCGCTTGAGGTCTGGGGCACGTCAGCGTCATGGTGGGGTGGTTAGAGGAATGGCATCGACATACAGTGCTCTTGTTTGCCGGTGAGGACAGAGCCGGGCGGCGGTATCGAGTGCTTTGAGATGGCCGAGTAGGTGGAAGCGGACGAGCGGTTCATATTGATGCGCGAAGATTGTGGTGACACGGCGACTGGCTGCACCAGGCCTTCTTCTATGGGATCTTCTGGCGCCGTGTTGAAGCGCTCAAGTCGTGGCTGAAATGAGGCGGAGTTTGGCCCTGAGCTATTCATGGTGTCGTGCTAGGTTGCTAGATTAATGTGTGCAATCGACAAGGTGCGTGCGGCTGCCTTGGTCTTTCTACTACAATAAACTAAATGTTGTTACGCTGGGAGAGCGTATGCATGATACGCGTACGCAGCCTTATGACGATGTTCCGAGAGCACCATGCAGAGGTAGAAAAGCCCCTCTTCCCGAAGCCCACCCTTGACCTTCTCACGCTATCGCAGGGCGCAGTCGTATCACCACCCAATCACTCTGACAGGAGAGTCGGCGTGATTCTTTCTTAGACAGACCTCCTGACTGTTGGGCGACTATTTTCAGGTCGTCTGTGCCTCTCTTCGAATCAATGTCTGCCTTTGTAAATAGCTGAGATGCTCAACTGTAGGTCTGCCTACCAGCTCGGCCTCAGGCTAAACACCCGTTTGGCCGCTGCTTCCAGCCAAGACTCACCTTGGAATCATCTTCCCAAGGATGACGACGCAGCTGACAGCAAATTCTTTGTCCACATGGTCCGGAGCATTGATTCTTCTCGGGATGTTTTTATTGCGTCTCACTTTCCATGGAATCTCGTGCTTGTTTATCGCTCAACTTGAAACCAGAAGCTTTTGTAACCATCTCCAATTGCTTTGTAGATCCCTCGCATCTCCGCTTCTGCAAATCATCTTTGAACTGCCACGATTTCAACCTCACCAGCCACAGCAAGCACACATCTCACAAACACCCCCACCAAAAAAGCTTGGTTCCACAGGGGTCAGAGATCCGAAAGGGTCCGCCAGAAAAAAATACATCACCTTTGTCCCGCGGCTGCCGAGCCCTTGCTATCACCAAAAACTTGGAACGTCAAGAAATGTTTCCGTCTGGGCACGATCTTCTAGAAACATGATATAAAGTAATACGATGCATGGTCTGCCGGAGAACCGTGGGTTTGCACTTGGCGGAAATAAGAGCTCTTCGTGAAGCTGTCGAGAAGTTTGTGACCGAAGCTTCGAGCCAGGGTCGCACCCAAAACGTTGTTTGGAAAGACCATCAACGAGATTACAGCACCGCAAGGCGAGTTGTCGCTTTTTACGGATGATTGACCCTATCCCATAGTTCTCATCTTGCTGAAGGTTTGTGTTTAGTGTGGTGAAAGGGATTCGTTGCTGTGTAACATCGATTCCAGACTTTTCATAATCGATCCTCAGACAACTGAATTAGTTTCGCAATGAGACCATGGCCTCATCCAATTTTGGGAAATCCGTTGAACATTGAGACTTGAGAATCAGTGAAGGGAAATGATGAAATACAGGCGAAGGGTTCAAAGAGATATTCTCATTTTGATCTGGGAGAACCCGATCTGCAGTCAGCTATATATGCCCTGTTTTAGTAGTTCAGCTCTTCTGCTCCTCCAGCACTGCCAGCTGCATCAAGGTCATTGTAACTCTTCATTGTGCGACCCTCAACTGCTTGCCTAGGCCCAACTGTGTGCTCTCCTCCTTCCATGAACATGCCTCTACGAGGGGGCGTCAGACGGCCACTGATGCTACGTCGTGGCTCAGCTCTCATGCCACCACGGTCGTATGGACCTGGCGCACGAGCGTTGTTAGTGCGCATACCGCCAGTTCTCATTGGACCAGTGCCACGGTCGCCGCCCTGCATGCTCCAACCAGGCACAGTGACTGGGAATTGTCCAGCAACGAAAGGATTGAACCCAGGAGGACCAGCTGCGTTCGGCATAGGCATACCGTTAGGGAAGAACGGCATGCTGTTCAAGCTAAAGTTGCGAGGTGTGCCGGTAGGCATGTTGTTGTTGACAGGGAAGTGTCCGTTGCTGCTGGCATCATTGCGTCCCTGTGCAAGTCTCGCTGGGTCGAGGACATAGCGGTTGACAAGCTCAATCTGTGCGTCTGTGTCAGTGAACCGTCCATGACAGGAGATAATGTTGCTTACGTCTTCCTTGAGTTTGTCATGCCAATCTTGATGTCTCTTTTCCACATGCTTCTTCCAGAAGTTTTCACCCTTGAAGAGCTTTGTGCAGTCCGGAACCTTGCACCTGAACTTGAACTCGTCCTCCTGTTTAACGAACTTGATCATGTCTTCCTCCAGACCCTCTTCCACAGGCTTGCCGCCGAGCTTTCTGAGATCGACGTTCTCGGGCTCAAGAATCATGAGCAGCTTCTCTTCGAAAGTCTTGACCCAGTTGTATGCCTTCTGAAGCTGGTTCTTACCGTAAGCTCGAGGAGCAGACTTTCTTTCCTCGACCGGTGAGCCGTCTTCGCCATCTCCAAGACCGCCTTCTTGGCGCTTGAGTGGGAACGGTTCTCCGTTGGCAGTCGCTCTAGCAGTCTCTTTGGCCGCTGAAGTCAAACTTGCGCGAGGACGACGAAGATGCCCTCCTGCACATTTGCGCTGCAACTCATGGACTGAGTCACACTCAAACACGCAGTAGAAGCAGAAGTTGAAAACGCGACGAAGATACTCGACGAGCAGATCGAGCTTCTTCTTCTTGATCAACAGGTCCTCGTCATCGACGTCTTCATCGATGCCACCTTCATCCTCTTCTCCTTCTTCCATCTCGCCTTCGTCGACATCTTCATCTTTGACGACCTTGGGAGCCGGAATAGGTGGTTGCAGATAGCCCTTGCCAGCCAGTTCGTCAATACGCTGCTCGATTCTTGCAACACCATCATAGTCTTCACCCATCTCGGAGTCGAGTTTTCTGACCAAGCGGAGAGCAAGATCCAGATCGCGTTCGACACGTTCCGGGGCAGAGAAGAGGTCCCACAAAGCTTTCTTCCTCGGGGTTTCCTGTGGGTGATGAATGCCGACATGGACAGTAAAGTCGCCCTTCTCGGGGTCTTGAATTGTCTTGTTGTTGATCTCGTTCAGTGCTCTTTCGCAAACGGTCTGCGTGTGATTTGGCTTGTCTTGGTCCATGGCACCTCCTTCGGCGTCTTGGTCGTCGTCATCCCGGCTTCCGCGTCGCTTGGAGTCCTCCTCGGGTACATCAGATGCAGGGTTGAGCATGATCCAACCAAGACGGTGGAACTTCTTTCCTGGATTCGGGTCGCTCAGGCTCAGCCACTTGTAGCCACCTTCACCCTCACCAAGATGCTCTTTGCAGAACTCCTCCATCCTTTCGCGTGACACGGCTGGAGTGATAGTCTTGACGAGTAACGTCGGCTGGAAGGCCACAGGGTCACGTACATCTCCGCCTTTGGATGGCAATAGATCAGAGACAGCCAAGACCTCCGCTGCAGCGCTGGTCTCGCCTTCCTCCCTTTCAACGATACCACCAGCACCATTACTTTCGCTCTTGTAGATACCTTCGAGGGTGAACTCGTCGAAGGTACCAGCCGTCAAGTCCGAGTCCCATCGAGCAAAGAGGTCGCGTCTGAAATCAAGAACCTTCTGGCGCAACGGATCGCGAACCTCTGGTACATAGCGTTCGCGGAACCATGTGTCATACTTGTGACCATGCACAAAGAGCTTCGCCATTCGGGTGTTCCAGTTCAGTTTGTACTGATCGTAGGCGTTCTGTATCTTTGATCGCTGTTCGCTGTGTGATTCCTTGACCGGCTCGGGACGACGACCTCCATTCTTTTGACGGTCGCGTTGTTGTTTGATATCTTGCTCGGCTTTCCACCACTCGGCAAAGTAGCTGAAACCGACCTGTGAAGCTTCCAACAGAGGGTCCCTGAGTTGGTTCACTGGAATGACATTGTCCGGAACGTAACGGTCGATGCTTTTCGGGCCGCCTGGTTGGATTTGAGGAGACGAGCGGCGTCTGTCGCGGGGATAGTCTTCACGTCCGCGGTAGTAATCGTCACGGGAACGATCAGGCTGGTAGCGGTCAATTTGGGTGGGAGAGCGGGAGCGGTTACGGCCAGCAACGCGAGCACGTCGGTCCGAGTCTGTGAAGATGGTGTGAGCGTGTGGCCGAGTGTGCAAAAGTGAGGTTGCATCAACGTACTCGGCGACCTGCGTCTCTCTCGGTACGGCTCTCTGTCGCGAGAGGTATAAGACTCGCGCTCATAGCTGTCGACTCTTGAAAGATCGTTGGGCGACTTTGCGCCGTAGGTATCAAAAGCGTCCATGATGTTGACTCGAGAAGGTGGTGTAGAAGCGGCTCAACAAAGCGACTGAAGCGCACTGTTTACGGCCATGGCATGTTAGACGGGATTCAGGAGGTGGTGAAGAAGTGGGAAACGAGACAAGGAATACGAGGGGTACAAAGAGACTGCAGGTAGAGGGGCATATTGTAATGAGGTTGAAGTAACGATGAGCCGAGTTGGCAGGTGCATGGTGATAGGGAGGTTGAGCGGACGCGACAACGAGACGAGATCGAAGAGAAGGTGATGGTCTCGCAACAAGAAGAGAGAGACGATACGAACAATTTGGGCAATACAGAAGCCGAGAGACGGCGACGCATCAATGAACAATGAGATGCTGTCGACCAGAAGTGTAGAAGGAGAAGGGACCGACCGCGACGGACGCTGCTGCTCAGCGCTCACGACTCGCTGCACAGCGGAGGGAGTCGGCGCTAACTACGCCAAGCCACTATATCCTGACAGGCACGGGCCCGCCGTTGTCGCATCTTTTCGTGGGGAAAGCTACTCTAGTACTCGGGCAAAGACGCTCCCGTTTCATCATCAAGTCAATTGAAGGACTTATAGTTGAGTCTGTTCTTTCATGATACAGATACATGAGAGATGGTGATGAAGATGGAGCGGGGTGATAGACAGGAAATCTCGAGTAGGTTGATGCAGTTCAACTGTGCAGCGTGTTGGCGGTCTTCAAGTCCGATCAAGGGCTTCAATATGCCTTGGCCGGGGTAGGGGCGTCATGGTCGATTCGCGTGTCTGTCGCGAAATGGCGATTGCTGCCGATGCGATTGATTAAGCAGAGGTGAGCAACAAAGAGTCTCCCACTCTTGAACCAGTCGTTCCCCCTGCATCATCACACTCAACATGACTTCCTACATCCCCCACCTGACACTCCCTTCGTTCATCTTCGAGAAGCCGGCCGTCTCCGTGTTGCTGCCCGTCGCACTCGGAACCGCTGTTGGCTACTCGACCAGACGTGAGTTGACACATGCCCTGCAGACGTCTGTCAGATTGGGACTGACCACCGCCCTTCTCTAGCCAAGGAGACGCAGAAAACCTATCTCGCCCTGCGTCAGCCTCCCCTCCGCCCTCCGCCATGGGTCTTCGGCCCGGTATGGACTCTGTTGTACGGTGCCATGGGATACGCCGCTTTCCGCGCCTGGTCGACCGCTATGGATTCGTTTGATGCAAAGAAGGTTCTGCTCGCAAAGGTACTCACACACCCCTCTTGACGGTTGGCAACCAACAACGTACCGATACTGACTCCGTCACAGCAAGGCGCAACTCTTTACACCATCCAACTCGGTCTTAACCTCATCTGGATGCCCCTCTTCTTCTCCCTGAAGCGCCCGATTGCTGCTACCGTTGATATCGTTGCTCTTACTGGCGTCACCGGATACCTTGCCTACATTTGGGGCCAAGTCGACGAAGTCGCTGCGTGGACTCTTGTTCCCTACCTCGGCTGGCTTAGTTTCGCAACCTATCTGTCGGCAGGTTGCGGCTACTTGAACAACTGGGACTTCGAGAGCAAGGAACGTTCGACTGCTGGCAAGCCTAAGGACACCAACAAGTTTGTTGATGAGAAGAGAGAGTAGGCAACTTTTGGCGACTACAAGATACCCAGTTCTGTCAGGAGAGACCAAGGCTGTAGGTGATCATGCAACATTCGTCATGTTTTTTGGCCCTTTCGAGCTGGCAGCATAACTGTCATGCACCTTCTGTTTGCGCAGCATCCGTCCGACATGCTCTAAAATCCCATCCCGTCCATGTCAGTAAAAGCTATATACAAAGAAGTTGTACGTTGGATGCAGCGTCTTTTCAAATCACTTGCTTATCCTGGATTTCATGGAGTGTTGAACAAGTTTGACCAACAGCCAATCGGCACCCATTCCAGCCTGCCATGTCACGATTCTCCAGTGTGGATGCAACCTCATGATCCCGGACCCCACCTTGAAACACTCCGAGTATTCCAAGTCCTTGTCGCGACACCTGTTTTCAACAGCATGGTCGGGCCGTTGTCTGGTACTTCTGTTGAGCTACTTACTGCTTCTATATAAGTCTGCACGCGGATACATGACACCACAACTCTGAACCAGCTTGAGTTAAAAGCACCAATTAACCCCGTCCAGATTCAACACCGCCTCTCCGCACAGCCCCGCCTATTGCCTTGATATTTTGCCTACAAGATCCCTCCAACAACTCGACCGTTCCAGTGCGTACATAGACTTGTACAGATGGGTTCCTTTTTCGAGTCAAACGATTATCTCATGGCAAGTCGCGCCTGAAATGCTTTTGGATACTTGCACAACCCATCAACGGCTGTGCCTGTAGATCGCCTTCTTTGTATGAGCGGTTGTACGAGGACACGCTAACATATCTCAAAGGATTCATTCGAAAGACCATACCCGATCTCTCAAGATGAAGGAGATCTGACCGAAGACCCCCTGAGCGGCATCCACGTGGATCCGTCAATCTATGCTGGACTGTTCCATGATGGAAGTGGCCTTGAAACGACTGGACCCTTCCACGCCCATTATGGGTTCACGAGTGAAGCGACAGTTCAGTACAACGAAGACTTCGTACAGAAACGTGTAGCGGAAAGCGCGTACGCGGAGCCTTGGTCTGGATTGAACAGCCAATCTGCCATTTTCTCATCCACGTCGACACTGTCGCAAACAATAATTGCCGCACAGCCTGACATGATGAACGTTCAAGTGGATGTATCGGACTCCGGATATAACTCGTTGCCCTGCAAGCCCCTGGTCTGTCCGCAGTGCGGCAAGGCTTTCAAGAACAAGGCCGAAGAAAAGTACGATGTCTGTGTGCAGTGCTGTGAGACAAGGAGACTGACTCTATATAGGAAACACTCTTCCACCCATAGTCGACCCTTTAAATGTCAGATAAAAAATTGCACCAACCTGAAGGGCTTCGCAACATCCAATGATCTGGAAAGACACCAGAAGGATATTCATCTCATCCGACCGAAGCACGGCCCTCAGGCTTACTACAGATGCGTGCTGCCAACATGTTCGAAACGAGAGAAGATATGGACTCGAAAAGACAATTTCAAAGCCCATATCACACGAATGCACAAGAACATGGGCATCGACATTGACCACTTGATCGGAAGGTAAGTGCACAGTCTCACCCCGATAAGTTGCAAGGTGCTGAGAGCTGTGCTTCAAGATCGGAGATGAATCCCACAGCGGCAGAGTTGGAACAACTAGCCCGCGCTAAGAATGCTCAAATCCACAACAAGAACAAGGGGAAGCAGCGTGCCAGCAATCAATCCAAGCAGGCGATGATGCAAGAGTACGGCGACACGTCTTCAGAGCCTGACGCATCTCAAGCAGCTATTCCGTTATGGCAGACTCACGTACCGGAATATCTTGACGACGTGCCTCAAGAGGCGGCAGAGATGGTGACTGCGTACAGTACGCGCAGAGTGGCGAACACGAATGTGCCGAATGTTGTTCTGAAGTATCCTGATGGGATACCTGTCAACACTTACGGGTATGTCCAGCCCAACAGCAGACACAACAGTGCAGATGGAGCTTGGGACGAGATGTCAGATACGAGTTTCGCGTATTCTCATGAGAGTTCGGCGTTCGGTGGAGGGACAAGTGATTTTGGTTGATAGACAGGTCGAGCAATTCCATCTTTCCAACGTTCGAACAGACATCAGCACTGCATGGTAGCCACCCTCTCGGAGGACTTGAATGAGTATATTTATGCCTGTGACTTGCAGCAACTTGCAACAAGATAGCAGAGATGGATGAAGTCTTGAGGCGGGAGAGATGCGGAGGTGACACGGACTTTGCCGGCAGATCGGGGGTCGGGACAGATTGACGCGTGGTGCTAGCAGGTGGTGCTGGAAGCTTAGGTGTCCGCTTGTGCTTGTGCCTGCCAGCTTTCCAATACCATTCAAGTATAGACAGCACCATGGCAGCAAGCGTGGGAAGCAGTTTCTTCAAGGGAGAGACTGGCCGCAACACCAGAGGTCTGCTGCGATTGATCATTCTGGTCCTGATCGCAGCAACCGCTGTTGCATCCCGTCTCTTCTCCGTCATCCGCTTTGAGAGCATCATTCACGAATGTACGTCAATTCTCGACTGTTATACACCCAGCTCCTTCCTCGATGGCCAGTCTAGCAGCTTGCCTTACGACCAATCGCCATCAACTCGAGTTCCGACTCTTGCAGCATCATAGACACGCTTAGATTGGTCCCGAAGCACAGGAGCACCAGGAACTCAATGCACGCAGTCGCTAACTAGACTCTACCACAGTCGACCCCTGGTTCAACTTCCGCGCAACCAAATACCTCGTACAAAATGGCTTCTCAAGCTTCTGGGACTGGTTCGACGACCGAACATGGCACCCTCTCGGCCGTGTCACTGGCGGTACCCTCTACCCCGGCCTCATGGTCACCAGCGGCGCCATCTACCACTTCCTCCGTCTCTTGACCTTCCCTGTCGACATCCGTAACATCTGTGTCATGCTGGCTCCCGCCTGCTCTGGCTTGACCGCTTTCGCCAGTTACCTCCTGACCTCCGAAATGTCCGACTCGCCCTCAGCCGGTCTCCTTGCCGCCATCTTCATGGGCATTGCCCCCGGTTACATCTCGCGTTCAGTTGCTGGAAGTTACGACAACGAGGCCATTGCCATCTTCCTCCTCGTCTTCACTTTCTACCTGTGGATCAAGAGTGTCAAGCTGGGTTCCGTCATGTGGGGCGCTTTCACCGCACTGTTTTACGGATACATGGTCTCGGCCTGGGGTGGATACGTCTTCATCACCAACTTGCTTCCTCTCCACGTCTTTGTCCTGCTGTGCATGGGCAGATACAGCCCTCGTCTGTACGTCAGCTACACGAGTTGGTATTCTCTGGGCACGCTTGCCAGCATGCAGATTCCCTTTGTCGGTTTCTTGCCCATTCGCAACAGCGATCACATGGCTGCTCTCGGTATGTGAAATCTTGCTTGTCTTCTATCGCTTTATTCTAATCCCTCTGCAGGTGTTTTCGGTCTCCTCCAGCTTGTTGGATTCGTCGAGTTTGTGCGCCAGACTCTGCCTAGCAAGCAGTTCCAGACTCTGCTTCGTGCCTTCGTCCTGGTCGTCTTCCTTGCAGCCTTCGGTGTTCTCGTCCTCCTCACCTTCTCGGGCGTCGTTGCTCCTTGGAGTGGTCGTTTCTACTCGCTCTGGGACACCGGTTACGCCAAGATTCACATTCCCATCATTGCATCCGTCTCTGAGCACCAGCCTACCGCCTGGCCCGCCTTCTTCTTCGATCTCAACCTGTTGATCTGGCTCTTCCCTGCCGGTGTCTACATGTGCTTCCGCAACCTCAAGGACGAACAGGTCTTCGTCGTCATCTACGCTGTCCTGGCCAGTTACTTCGCTGGTGTCATGGTCCGTTTGATGCTCACTTTGACCCCTGTTGTCTGTGTTGCCGCAGCTCTTGCTCTTTCGCAGATCCTCGACACCTTCCTCGTTACCAAGACTCCTGTCGCCCCCGCTGCTCAGGCCAACGGCAACGCCGACTCAGCCAAGACTGCTGCTTCTCTCATCCCTGACACCCTCCGCTCTACCCAGAAGCCCCTTGTCGGCATCTACTCCACCTTCTCCAAGTTCGCCATGACCGGTACCATCACCGCCTACCTCTTGCTCTTCGTTCTTCACTGCACCTGGGTCACCTCGAACGCCTACTCCTCTCCCTCGGTCGTTCTGGCTTCTCGCATGGCCGATGGCTCGCAGCACATCATCGATGACTACCGTGAGGCCTACTACTGGCTTCGCCAAAACACTGAGCAGAACGCCAAGATTATGTCGTGGTGGGACTACGGTTACCAAATTGGTGGTATGGCCGACCGCCCTACCCTCGTCGACAACAACACTTGGAACAACACCCACATTGCCACTGTCGGTAAGGCAATGAGCTCGCGCGAGGAAGTCAGTTACCCCATCATGAGACAACACGAAGTCGATTATGTTCTCGTTGTCTTCGGTGGTCTGATCGGCTACTCTGGTGACGACATCAACAAGTTCTTGTGGATGGTCCGTATCGCCGAGGGTATCTGGCCCGACGAGATCAAGGAGCGTGATTACTTCACCGCTCGCGGCGAGTACCGCATCGACGACCAAGCCTCCGACACCATGAAGAACAGCTTGATGTACAAGATGTCGTACTACAACTACAACTCCCTCTTCCCTGCTGGCCAGGCCACCGACCGCGTCCGCGGCTCCAAGCTTCCCGCCGAGGGCCCCGAGCTCTCAACTCTGGAGGAAGCTTTCACCAGTGAGAACTGGATCATCAGAATCTACAAGGTCAAGGACCTCGACAACCTCAACAGAGACCACCAGAGCGCCATGGCGTTTGAAAAGGGCAACAAGAGAAAGAAGACCAGCAAGCGCAAGGGACCTAGAGTCTTGCGTGTTGATTAGATGTAAAGCTTTACTTTCTACATGAGAAAAGTTTGTCATGGTTTCTTCTAGAAAGTGTCCTTTCTTTTTCTGTATATCGATTATCTCTGAAATGATAAAAAGCGTTTGAGCGAATAGCTTTTGGTGTGTTTCGTGTTTTGTGATTGAGCTGGTGAATGTAGTGATGTCTCCTTTGATTTATCTCTTGCTGATTTTCTCATCTTGCCTCGCTTCAGGGTGTGTTTTGGAATACCAGGTGCCGAAGCTGTGATAATGTCAGGCTGGGCACTTCATTCCTGTATACGTCGACCTGGGCTCCCCACATGCGGTCCTGGATAGCTGATGTTAGTGTGATGGCCGCCATGAAGCATAATAGTTATGCGAGAGCGATAGGAGTCAAAGACCAGGCAGAGAGTACAGTACGTAAGAGTAAAAAGTTAAGCCCATCCGTCCTACCATCTCCAACCCCCTGGCACACCACACCTTCCTGCCTACACGCATACACGAGTCCCCCTTTTCAATCGATTGTCTTGCCGAGCAGTGAGGATAGAGAATTTGTACATCGACCGGAATACTCGCTCCAGGACGCAACACGAGCGACTTCTTGGACTTGAAGAGTGTGACATTTTCGTGATTGGTTGGGTTCCACGCCATGCGATGGATAGGAAGAGAAGAAGAAGAATATCGTTTTGGGATGGTTGAGGAAGTGGGGGGTTTTCGTAGCTACAACGGAGGGGCAAGGGGGGGGAGCAAAGTGAGAAGAGGGGGATAACGAAGTAAAAACGAATGTAATGGTATCCTGTCCATCACTTTGCACATTTTCACAATTCTCTGATACGGGGAAAAGCAATGGGCCAAATCCAAACACTTTGGCCATTGTATTTGGTATTTTCGTTTCGTGGGGTTTCATCATCATCATCGAATGTGTGGTTTCTGATTCATCATAATCTAAGGTGAAGTGCTGACTTTATCTCTAGCTCAATCTTCCACCTTGGAAATCAGGTCTGAATGCCGTAACTCCACCCTTTGTCAATTCGCGCAAAGCCATGGTGGCGTATTGACTGCTGCCCAATTGCATCTTGATGATGACGGCCAGCTTTTGCTGCTCCTCGGTGCCATCGGCCATTCTGGTGTCCTCTTGTGTCTTGTCGTCGAGTGATTTCTCGAGAGACTTGTCGGAGCCGAGGAGAGCTTCGGCGCCGCCTAGGGCATCTGCGTTACCCTCTTCCTTTGCTTTGGCGATGAGTTTGTCAAGGTCGGTTTGGATGAGTTGTTCGTCGTCCTGGAAGTATGGCTTGACTTCCCAGTCTAGGCCTTGAGGCTTGGCCATGAGCTTGCGGTATGAACCTGAGAGAGAAACGTCCTTCCACTTTCTGCGCATGTCGCGAGGGTTGAGTTTTCCGCCGACTTCTGAGCCCATGTATTCGGTGTAGAAGGCGCCGAGTTCGTTGGAGGGGTACATGACGTCGAAACCAGGGAGAGGGAGGACCAAGTCGAAGATTGTGTATTTGCCGCTTGCCGCTTCTTCGGGTGTGAGGGCGCGGGCACGTTCAAACTTATCTTCGAGGGATGTAGCGGTGTCGTGAGCGGCGGGGCGGACGATGATTTCGCCTGCGTCGTCAATGGTCTCTTCGTCTTCTTGCTTGTAGGCTTCCTTATCTTTGTGTTCGTGGACGAGGACGAGGTCGCCGGCGACGACCTTGTTGCCGTAGAGCTCGTAACGGCGACCAGCAACGGTGTTCCAAACGAGCGATTGGTAGGCGTGAACGTACATAAGACGGAGGTTGCGAGGAATGTTTTGAAGAGCACCCTGCCAATCCTTTGCGCGTAGCAAGTCACCACTCTTGCGGTCTACCCAACCCAAATGTCTGATCAGAGCGTTCTCGGCCTGGAAACGGCGGGGCAATTTGTCAAGAGCTGCGCCTGACTTCTTTGTTGTCTTCCAGATGTGTAGAGCTTCGGCGCGGGCGATGTCGTCGTGTGAAATCTTGGTTGATGCTTGATCGGGGTTGTCGGCGGCTGCCAGGGCTTCGGGGCTGAAAGACAGGATATCCTCGACTGCACTCTCCAGGTCACCACGCAACATCTTTCTGCCGATAGTATCGGTGGAGATGGCGAAGGTACCGAAACGTTGAAGACCGTAGTAGTTGATGAAACCACGTTCTTGGAACTGCGAGACAGCATCACCAACGATCTTCTTTGCAAGTTCGAGTTGAGCTGCTGCATCTCCCTGTTGGCCAGGGAATTTGCATTCACGGAGAGTGATGGTGAACTCGTTTCCGTACAGATCACCCAGATCAAGACCTTGCGGCATGTACTTGAAACCACCAAGTCTGGCTTGTCTGAGGGTAGGGTTGACACCCTGGAGACGGTCTGCGGCAATACGGTAGGCACTTACACGCTGAACAGTGACACCTCTACGGTCCTTTGTTCCAGCGAATTGGAAGTTCTTGACATGAAGCTTGAGCTGACTGGCAATCCAGTAGAGGACTTCCATGGTATCCTTGTTCTCCTTGTACAGAGTGAAGTGCAGGTGCTCACCACCAAGCTCATCCCAGCCGACCTTGCCCTTGGGACGGTTGTTCTTTCCTTTTGACCCAGGCAGAGCACGAGCGTTGGGGTGGTTGTTGGCAGCAGCAGCAATCTTGATGGCAATGGTGTTGTCGTCGTTGGTCATGGTGTCGACTCTTCCGCTGAAGATGCGACGGACGTTGATGTGTGCATCGGTACGCATCTGCTTGTCCCCGATAACTTCTGATTGCAGACTGCCATGGTCTCTCGTCTTGCGTTCCGGGCGGGCGATTGACTTTGCGTAGAGGTTGCAGATGTCTGATGTCGTCTTTTCGCCAAAGATGTTCTTGAGGATGTCCATGTCGGCAGTGGCAATCTAGGCCTTGTAAGCAGCTATCAATTCGTGTCGGCAAGATAACATACCGAAGCAAGAGCTTCTTCCATGCGCTCTTTGATTGCCGTCTCTGCATT
>ERZ794946.228-NODE-228-length-25774-cov-118.634667_pt1 | contig 25774 bp, 14 predicted proteins | sample MGYA00433072_ERZ794946 | MGnify/ENA primary metagenome ERZ794946 (study PRJEB30137, sample SAMN04331413) | food metagenome | isolation source: Y3 must sample point D1 replicate A | place: Australia: South Australia | collected 2014 ...
AGGTTGTTTCATATGTGTTTTATGAACGTTTAGGATGACGTATTGTCATACTGACATATCTCATTTTGATACACAACAATATCAATAATATTAGGGCGTGTGGCGTAGTCGGTAGCGCGCTCCCTTAGCATGGGAGAGGTCTCCGGTTCGATTCCGGACTCGTCCATTTAAATTTTTTTATTTTTTGTCAAATATCGTATCTATAGAGATAATCTCTATCAACTCAAATGATACTGGATATTATATGTACATTTTCCATTTCCCGTACAATCTTTCCCTTTCAAACACATTTTAGTACTTCTTGATACGTACAATTCAGTAAAAATCCTCGAGGTCATGCACTCACACCATTCACACTCCGGTGACTATAGTGCCCACGGTACGGACCCTTTGGATTCCGTGGTCGATCAAGTGGTCAACCTCAACTTTCACACGTACTGTTTGACAGAGCACATACCAAGAATTGAGGCCAAGTTTATATACCCCGAAGAGCAGTCATTGGGCAAGAATCCTGAGGAAGTCATAACCAAGCTAGAAACATCGTTCAAGAATTTCATGAGTCATGCGCAAGAAATCAAGACTCGTTATGCTGATAGACCCGATGTGCGGACTAAATTCATTATAGGAATGGAGATCGAAAGTTGTGACATGGCTCATATCGAATATGCAAAGCGACTCATGAAGGAGAATAATGATATTTTGAAGTTTTGTGTGGGTTCGGTCCATCACGTCAACGGGATCCCTATTGATTTCGACCAACAACAATGGTACAATTCATTGCATTCCTTCAATGATAATTTGAAACATTTTCTCCTGTCTTACTTCCAATCACAGTACGAAATGCTGATCAATATTAAACCGTTGGTCGTGGGTCACTTCGACCTTTACAAATTATTTTTGCCCAATGACATGCTAGTAAACCAGAAATCGGGCAACTGCAACGAAGAAACCGGAGTTCCTGTAGCTTCACTGGACGTCATCAGTGAATGGCCAGAAATATACGATGCAGTTGTAAGAAATTTACAATTTATAGACTCCTATGGCGGCGCAATTGAAATCAATACGTCCGCATTAAGAAAGGGCCTCGAGGAGCCGTACCCCAGCAAAACCTTATGTAATCTGGTCAAGAAGCACTGTGGATCCAGATTTGTTCTAAGTGATGACGCACACGGCGTGGCGCAAGTGGGTGTGTGCTATGACAAGGTAAAGAAATACATAGTAGACGTGCTACAATTAGAGTATATTTGCTACCTTGAGGAAAGCCAATCACCAGAGAATCTGTTAACTGTAAAGAGATTACCCATTTCGCAATTCGTTAATGATCCCTTTTGGGCCAATATATAATCTGATTATCTTGAACTGGATGTACATAAAAAAAAACTGTCATATAAACTCATGTACAGCTGTGTAGAAGTGAATGATCTTTCCAAGAAAAAAATTTCACACTGAATTGATTGAATTGACTGCTCATTTTATATTGGGTGCCCAAATTGTCTTTCTTTATTGTTCGTTTAGTAGCAGCACCCTGTTTGCTCGCCGACTCGGCCGCATCTGGAAGTTCAACATGAAAGAGTATAAACTATCGAAGAAATCTAGAACGGCTTTGGATCACGGGTGGCAAAGAAATCAAAAACAAAAGCTGTATCACACGCAATGGGTATTAACAATCCTATTCCAAGGAGTTTAAAGAGTGAGACAAAGTATGTTTTATACGGGTTTGGCTGGGAAACCTTTAAAAAAGTTCTCCCTTAATTTGTTCATCATTTACTAACTAGTAATAAACAATTAATAAAGAAAAGCAGCGAAGATTTTGGCTAGTTTTGTCAAACCAAACCAAGTTTTTGGTGCGGACCAAGTCATTCCTCCAGACGTTTTGAAAAGAGCTAAAGGGTTGGCTATCATAACGATCTTAAAAGCAGGTTTTCTATTTTCAGGTAGAGCTGGTTCTGGTGTGATTGTCGCAAGATTAAAGGATGGTACTTGGTCAGCTCCATCTGCCATTGCCATGGCAGGTGCTGGTGCCGGTGGGATGGTTGGTATAGAATTGACTGATTTTGTTTTCATTTTAAATACTCAGGATGCTGTTAAGTCGTTTTCTGAATTTGGGACCATCACGTTGGGTGGTAACGTCTCCGTTTCTGCTGGGCCTCTTGGTAGAAGTGCAGAAGCAGCTGCATCAGCCTCCGCCGGTGGTGTGGCTGCAGTTTTTGCCTATTCTAAGAGTAAAGGTCTATTTGCAGGGGTTTCTGTGGAAGGTTCGGCTATTATAGAAAGAAGAGAGGCTAACAGAAAATTTTATGGTGACAATTGTACCGCGAAAATGATTTTGTCTGGTAGGATAAGACCGCCTCCAGCAGTTGATCCATTGTTTCGTGTTTTAGAGTCCAGGGCGTTTAATTACAGACCCTCCAACGGTGGTCGTGGCAGTTTCGATGACGACGAAGACGATTACTATGACGACGACGATTACTATAATGACATTCCTAGTTCATTCAGTTCTACAGATGCTTCCTCCACTAGACCTAACACAAGATCCACAAGGAGAAGAGCCCAAAGCGGTTCTCGTTATACGTTCGACGATGATGATGACGATGATGATTATGGTACTGGCTATTCAAGGAATTCAAGACTGGCTCCTACCAACAGTGGCGGTAGTGGTGGTAAATTGGATGACCCATCTGGAGCTTCAAGTTATTATGCCAGCCACAGAAGATCAGGAACTGCTCAGTCAAGGGCTCGTTCTTCAAGAAATCGTTGGGCTGATGATGAATACGATGATTATGATGATGATTATGAATCCGGGTATAGACGCGGGAATGGAAGAGATAGGACAAAAGACCGTGAAGTCGATGACTTGTCGAACAGATTTTCTAAATCTAGAATCTCGTCCGCTTCAACACCGCAAACTAGTCAGGGCAGATTCACTGCTCCAACATCCCCATCCACGTCTTCTCCAAAGGCCGTGGCATTATATAGCTTTGCAGGAGAAGAGTCCGGAGATTTACCATTCAGAAAGGGTGACGTGATCACAATTTTGAAAAAATCAGATTCTCAAAATGACTGGTGGACCGGAAGAGTCAACGGTAGAGAAGGTATATTCCCAGCAAATTACGTTGAACTAGTTTAAAAAATTTGAAGGAGAGTAAAGAATACGAGAAACGTTATTGATTTACACTTATACCTTTTGCCTTACAGTTTATCAGCACTCGGACCTAAATACATATCATATAGCAGACGGCGTCCCTCTGTCTATCCTTTTAAGAATTTTTTCCATAATAATAATTTTTAATAATATCTAAATATAACGAAAAAGATTGAATTAGTGTAAATAAAAAAAATAAATAAGGAAAACTCTAGCTAAATTAACAAAGAGACATTCATCTTTTAAATCCTAACGAGCTTGCAGCCTCTTCAATTTGTTTTTGCAATACACCTTCATGATATGGACTACTATTTAGCAACGATAAAAATTTGTCCAATATTAACACATCGCGATTCCAATAAGTGTCGAATATATACTCAGCTATTCCGTGCACATTTTCGTCTCTAGTGGCACTTGGAAATCTCATGAAATCTATACCTCTTCTTACTTGCTTTTCGAATGTTTCCAAAACTTTCTTATTGAAATTTTTATTCTTTATTAGTGATCTTGTGCTGCTATTCATTGACGAAAGATCTCTCATGTGTGGGGAGTTCAAACTATTCGCATGTGAGTACTGGTAATATGGGGTAATTTGTGGATGAGAAGAGGTGTGTATATTGCGCATTCCATAACCATCATGATATTTAGGTGCATTATTTTGTCTTTCCCAAGATGTCGTGACGATGCTTCCTCCTACTAAACGGTTATTCAAAAAGTTAAATATTCTCGTAGCATCTTCAAAATTCCTGAATTTGATGAACCCAGAATATGTAGAAGAATTTTCGTCATATCCATCTATCTGAATCTTGAACGGTCTAATATTTTCTTGGTGACATAAATATTTAAGAAATTCCTTATTGCAGACAGCGCTTAAATTTTCCAGGAAAAGTGTAGATATTTTTTGAGATTCTATAAATTTGGCTCTTTCTTCTTTATCCTGTGCCCTGGTTACTAAAAGCTTTTTACCTCTGAAATAAAAATTATTGTAGCGTTTAATTGCCTTTTCTGAGTCACTGCTATTTTTATATGTAACAAATGCCCAAAGATATTTAACTTTAGTGGCATTGGATAGATAAATTGACTTAATTGGACCCACTTCACTGAAGAAATTTAAAATATCATCCCTTGTAGTTATTGTTGGAAGGTTTTTGATGAATATAGAATTTTGGGATGAAGAGTAAATATTTTTAGATTCCTTATCATTCCCCTTGGAGTGTTTCTCATTCAAAGATTGCTCTTTTTCAATAATTGTTTCCGCATCTAATCGTGATTTTTGTGTTTCAAAATTTGGAACACTTCTGACCTCTTTATCAAAATGTATTCCACATAGAATTTTCTTACCAAAAAAACTGGTATTATTGTACATTTTGATCACATTTCTCGCAGTTTTTTCGTCCTCAAAGTAAACAAATCCTATATCTTTCCTAGAGTCTAATTTGCATGATAGAATTTTACCATATCTAGAAAACGTATCATAGAATACTCTTGTTGTTAATAATGGATTATTTAGAGGTAGATTAGAGAAAAAGACATTAGTGCCGAAATTCTTTCTAAACGTTGTATTCCTCAATGATGGCATAATCCTAATTTCTTTACCATTAACCTTCGTGTAATTTAATTCTTCCATAGCCTTTTCAGCTTCTTCTTTGTCTTCAAAATTTAAGTAACCATGGCCCAGTGATTTTTTTGTCACTGAATCAAGACAAACTTTAGCAGAGACAAAAGAGGGATATTTTTTGAAGATCCCTTTTAAAGTTTCTTCAGTAACTGTTTCATGGAGGTCACCAATGAATAGCGGAACTAGTTTTTTACTTTCAAAACTTTTCAATTTTCCATTCTTGTGACCGGATTTGTTGTTGTTAATTCTCAAAAATTCAGGTGAATCAGAATGGCTCGAACTTGACGATCTGGATGTTTTTTCGTGGTAGTCGTCTGGCCTAATAGGAGTAACTACGGGGTTAAATGATATTTTCTTCTCTTGATCTTTTTTTACTTTCAAATCCTGGTTTTTCAAAATATTCAGGGGAACCATACTGAGTATAGAAGGTTTTTTGTTTGAAATAGAATACATGTTTCCTCTTGTAGGTTGAAATTTTTTTTGTGATACTGATTCTCTGGTTATTATTGGTTCGTTCAATTAATGAATAATTAGTTTGATTATTTTCCTCTTTATTTGACCTTAGGAACAGTTTTTAAGGTATACTCTGAACTGCAAATTTTTGTCATAACTCTTGGTAATCAAGGCTAGAAGTGTACTATTTTTGCTTTCTGCACAAGGCTTTTTCTTCGGTACGACACAAAAACAACTATTGTGTCGCAGTCCATAGAAGGAGCAAGAAAAAAGAATGTCTTTAAAGGCGAATGTGATGCTATGCTTTCTAGTACCAACTGTGCCGAATAATGTGTAAGTCTCAAATTCTTTTCTTCCAAAGCATATCCATAATATTTACCTTACGCTGGGTATTTTTTTTTGGTTCACTCCAGATCTAGTTTTTCAAACTTGATCCCAACGTAACTAAATATAAACAAGACAAAGCTCGAAATAATATAATGTAATTTAGCGAATGTAATGTTTATATCACCACATTTGGAGAATGTACAATGAATAGTTTCTCTGTCTCTAATGAAAGAAGAATTTAATTTCAAGATTTAATTACTTTATGGTGGACCATTTATCTTATGATATCTAGCAAATCGAAGGATCCCTCAAACTGAAAACCAATAGCAGGATCGACTTGACTCTTTTCAACAATGCAGTGGATTTTTTTGAACTTATACTGCCGCACGCCAAACATTGCATTTATCCCTTTTTCTTTAAAATGCCAGTTAGAGTGCATAAATGCTATATACATCACTTTCTATATGAAACTATACAAAGCTTAATGCACGAGCCGAAACAATATCGGCGACTATCGTTTGTTACCCTTTGATAGAAAACCTCCCATAAACCCAGCTAAAGAAGTAGCCCTCCGTCTTGTTGGTGACCTTTTCATACTATTACTGGATGGGTTATTCGAAGTTTTCGAAGTTAACTCATTAAGTGTATTAAGAGATACCCCACTAGAACTACTTCTAGAGCCATTAATTATGGAAATAGGGGAAGCAGTGCTACTCATAAAACTAGAGGAATGAAAGCTAGTTGGTATAGAAGATGACAATGTTGTCGAAGAGTTCCTGGAATGTACCCTACTGGGTTTTCTTGGTTGCACATTTTGTATCGCACAAGGGTAGGAAGGAGGAAGGTCCTCACCAATAATATCATATTTCATTGCCTTGCCATACGATGGAACCTTGTTCAGGTTTTGGGTCTCTGGATAATTTAAGCCCGAGGGCACTGGTAATACTTCATGGGCCGACACGCTTGGGGCTGGGGATCTTGAAAGTAAAACAGGTGATACGTTACTATGTACTCCTGGCACAGAGCCACTATTGGGACCAAGAGTACTCTGAGGTAAGATTCTCTCCGTGCCATCCTCTGGTGCTGGAACGTTTAGTAACGGAGATAGCGATCTGGAAACGGCAGCAGACGAGGCAGACGGTGGTAGCCCTAGATTGTCACGTTGATTTCTAATTTTTGTCAACCGTATACGTAAATCTTCTAAATCCTGTTGCTGATCCTCGACAGTCGAACATTCGCTTCCCAAAGGAGTACATGTTCCAGACGTTTCAACAGCCGTGCGAGTGAAAGAACCGCTATAAAGACGATCATATACGTGCATTTCATAATTTGGGGGCGTCATCAAGTCTGAAATGGTAGGAACAGAGCCACCGCTACGCATATCCGCTAATAATTCCAACCCTGTGACTGATGCTGATCTAGAAAACAGGTATTCCTCTTCCTCTTCTTGTGACGAATTTTCGTCTTTCTGGTTAGTGGTGCTAAAAAGCGAATACAAATTCGAGGATGACAATGGTTTTATTGAAAGTGCCACAAATGGTGAAATAAAAAGTTGAATCGGTAAGGACGCTCTTAACTCAGATTTATGACCATCTGGGTTAATTAGGATGATGAAAAATTTGAGCTTATGGCGAACCTTAATGTTAGAGCGGACATCACAATCTTGCACACAGTTTGATAAGCTGTTCGGGATTTGTAGGATGGTATCAATCTCCCACTTGTCTTGGAATGAATGATCAGGCTGAAAAAAGGGGTTATTTACAAAGCAACTATTACCATTAAATTCTTCAGATGACTCGTTCAAGGGATCTTCAAGATTTAGTTCTGTCACTTGCCTATTTTCAGAAATTACTGGAGGGAAGGGGTCACAATATTGATAATTCTCAAATAATACGACTTTGATTGAGCCCAATTTCAAACCTTTCGAAAGAGGTACAATGGAAATATTTATAGGGGTGGCTGAACCAATAGCTACGGCTTTGTTGGGTACTGAAATAGAATAATCCACTTTGTCGGGCCATGAGTTATCTACACAAACAGTTTCTGATAACTCCACTGCAGCGGGTGAAATGGTTCTCAGAACTCTAATATTTTTCCTACAGATCAAATCACTATAATTTTTGCTGCGTTCAATAACGGATTCTATGCTATATGTCACGAAGCAATTTGGCAAAGATTCTACGCTCTCTGGTAACGAACCAGGCAAAATAGCACTAAAGGGAAAATCGTAGTTGCCCTTATCTAAAGTACATGAAGAGGGTGAGGAGGACCCCTTTAAAGACTTCAAGGAACTTGTGGACTGAGCTCTTTGGCGAGTGCCCAAGATATTACTTGATGAGCTACTGCCCGCAAGGCCAGATTGCCCTCTTAAACCACTCAGATACTCCTTGAGGTTAACATTATCCCATGCGTAATTATAAAAAACTTTGTTGTACTTTCTGATCTTTGGCGGCGATGAAGACAACGACGAAGAACTAGCGTCCTGGGGCCTCTCTAATGGTACGTCTATTTGTATCTTCCCATAAAGTCTCAATGATATGCTTTTGATCTGCATGGGTTCGTTAATCGATAAAACGATGCAACCAGATAAAAGCACCGAGGGGGCCTCGTTTGGAGGACCTTTGAGGAGTATTACATCGTTGTCAACATTTTTAAGTCTGATATCGAAAAGCAGAGGCTTTTTCTTAGTTGATTTACCGCTACTGAAGCCCATGTCGAACTTTTTGTATTTTTATTTTGCTAAGAGAGCTGCCTCTATGTAGCAACAATAGATATTGGCTCTTTATCAACGCCAATTATATAAACGAAAATAGCAAAAGGGTTTATACGCACTTTAAAACACCCTGATTCATCTATTAGCCGTATAGAGAATATACCGCATCACAAGTGATTTACCCGCGTGAAGTTAACTCTTCCGAGGAATCAAATACCAACTGATCCAAATTCGTAATCAACAGGGCTAAGCCGGAAGGAGGCTTCGTAGCGTAGTAACGTCACTCCAGTGATCCTTTTTCGACAAACAAATACTCGATCCATGAAAGCCATTTTTTTGAATTTTTATATCGAAAATTTCCCCTTTAGGCGAGTTCTATTGTTTTAAATAAAAACACCGCAACAAGATAATGGTGACGAAAATATTATGCAAAAGGATAGATTATACGCAGGAGTTTATATAAACTATATTGTGTATGCGTTGTGACGTACGGAAGGCAGCGCGAGACACTTCCGTTATCAATCCATCAAGATGGAATACTGTGACAATATTAAGCAATCGCCGCCTCTCTCCGGGTCCATAACAAAGTTGTATAGGTATCCATCCGAGGAAACGACCCTGATGGGGACCATCTTCATAACAGGCTCATGGTAGGACTCTGTACTTGCGGAATTGCCAGTTTCGAAGAGTTCCGGATACTCGGATGTGTCTATATCTATTGGAGAGCCTATACTTGATATGGTCATTACATGGGAATTGGTTTCAACGGGAAGTTTCAAAGACGCAAAATGGCGCGAGGATTCCAACAACGATGTAACTTTGATGGGGAAAATCTGACCCAATGTTCTGGCAGCTCTTCGGGATAGCTTTTGAGAAGAGTAACGTATCATCCTACCCATTGTCTTTCTTGATGCATCCACATATGGTTCTCTTGCGAGTCTTGTCGGGTTTTCCTCGTCACTCAGCGCATCGATACTGGTGGTATCGAGCGATGAATCATCGGCTGCAGCTTCTTCCATGTTGCTATCATCGCTGTCTAGTTTATTGTTGCTCATTGAATGCCCCAATTTGAAGATATGCACGGTTTTGGAAGAGCCGGTAACCGCCAAGTACTGGCTATCTTCACTGAATGATATGGAGTAAATTCTTGTCGCGTACGTCCCTCTCCTGAATTGGTAGATCTTATCACCCGTTTCAATGTCAAAGACCCTGATGATAGTACCTTTATCAGAGGCGGTAGCCATTAGTGTCCCATCAAAACTAATTGCCATTGCAGCAATCTCGCCCTTATGAGCTTCGATGACCATGGTTGGCTGTAATGTTTCCAAGTTGAATACGATCACATCACCATTCTTTATTATACTGCTGTTACCGCCGTTACTGCTTGTTGGATCCGCATCATCCCTCTTAGTAAAGCTCGAATACTGATCCAAGTCGCTAATGTCACTATGGCCAGCATCTTGCTGATCTCTCTTGAAACTGGTCTCTGTGTTGCCACCAACTGACAATGTGATATTGTTTGTGGTGGCATGAGCTTTAATTTCGGAGTTAATAACTTTTGGTGGTGATGGATACACTAAATAGCTGTTGGCTACCGAAGGAGACATAGCCATAAGGCCACGTGGGTTAGGGTTTGTTTCTATAGTATGCAATAGTCTCATGGTGTTGATATCATAAATATAAATCTGCTCTTGTAAAAGTACCACCAATCGAGACTTATTCATTTTCACACTCAGAATAGAAGTAGGGAAAGTCACCTCACAGATAATAGAATGTTTTTTTGTGTTGATTATACGCAATCTCCTTGGTGAAAGCGCAGGTTGATCGCCTATCCCAACGAGGGCTAGTAACGAGGTGGAGAACAACATCTCGACGATAGCATAGCCCCCACTGTCCTCTGAATAAAATTTTCCGAAGGGCTCACAATTGAATATTTTGAAACCTTTCGACGTTCCAAGGGAAATACACGTTCCGGTTTGATTGAAATTAATAAAGTTGATAGTAGGTGATGAATCAGACATTGTCAGGCCGAAGAAGAAAAGGATACAGAGTTAACTGGAACACTATTACTAACTGATTAATAAGGGAGGGTCGTGAACGAAGGCAATGACCACTGCTGAGTTACCAATATAAAGCGGAATAACGATGCCTTATGACATTATTAACATCTAATTGAGAAAGCCCTTAATAAAGAAAAGCGCGAGTAAGAAAATGAAAAAAAAAACAAAAGCCAAATAATTAAAGTTCAATTAATAGAAGTAACTTATCGTCTTTTGTCATTATATTGTCGTACTTCCGAATGATTTACTTGCAGAAAGTAGTCGAAGAGCTTTGTAATTCAGTTTTTATACTTAGGGGTGACTCTTTTTGCTAGCTCCCCATTCGAAAACCATCTTCTTTCTTGAGTCAGTGCTTATGCATATTGTGCGAATACAACTTATGACCCTAAATTTGATTGATTACCGTTTTTATTTCGCAAGTATTTCTTACTCTTTATGTAAGAACAAGTAATCACAATATTGTTAATTATTGCTCAGTTGGATTGAGTTCAAGAAAGTGTCCATAGACAAGCGCAAAACCTATTCATCTCAACAACCGCAGGTGGTTCTGGGGAACGCATGTTTAGCGTTGTCACATACCAGTCTGATTTATGCATTCGGATAACTACGTCAAGCGGTAGTAGTGCATGAATCGCATATCTTCTACGTAGCCATACCACGAACTCACCATCATCTTTTCATAGCTCGCTATATGTTACTGCGTACATGTGTCAGATGGTCTGAAGCAAAGATTACAGCCAGGCGATGCTTGCATAAGTGAAGTATTCTTTTTTATAGATATCACGTAGAAATATTGCGTCGCTTCTCTAAATTCAGTATAATAACTGCGCAAGGAAATATCTAAGTAAGTGTGCCCACGAACAAGAAGGTTACAGTGAACTACATCAATCAGGAAAAGAATGGTTTTGTCCATTACTTGATATTAAACAGAATAATGGTGGCCATTCATATCACCATATATTGTTAGAAAACTACATAAATAATGAGAAATACATATTAATATCATATCGCATGGGTACATGCATACTTTTCATTTATGCCAATCCTACAAAAGAAATTGCTAAGATCTGATACAGTGACCATCTAATGAAGAATCCAAGTGTCCATTTATATGCACTCCTAGTCTGGAATCCATTATCTGCCCTTTGACCTTAGCGTTTACAAGTAAAAACTCAGTGTGGATTAAGCTGCATACGTATGTATACGTTATCATATAGATACGGAAAAATTCCCCTCAATGTAATTATCCATTATTTTTTTTTTATTAACAATTATAAACCAAATGCATTGCTTTATCATACTGTGTTGCTATGCCTTCTCTTCCTGCAATGAGGGACTACGAGGTGAAACCTGCCTCTATGGAACCTTTATGTTCAGCCCACTTGGCGCCAGCAAACCAGGTAAAGACGCGAGTTCCAACCATCATATCACCCTGCCACAATCCAGCACGGTTGACATGGAAAAAATATATGTTGTTAAAGTCACCATTCAGTTGTTCAGTTGCTTGTTGTAAAGCATCGTCAATCGTCTTTTGGTGTATAGTTGAATTGCAGTTAGGTTCAACAGGATAGTATTTATAATAAAAAGCACCCTTATCACCAGCCATAACTGCGCAATTACCCATATTAGTCATGCCGAATATATCATGGACTGTATTCAAGAAACTGAAAGGAATATCCCAAAAACTGTATGAACACAAATTGCCTCGTTGAGCAGAGCATGAGCGGTCCGGCATATCTATACATCTCTGAAGATCTTCACTGTCAATTAATGTGGAGTCCGAATCCGAGTCCGTTTCTGTAGTATTAGCAAAAGATAATACTATACCATCTGATAGCAAATCAGGAAGATCTTCGGGTGTCATCAAATCAGTACCGTTCTCAGAATACATCCCTGAATCAATAGTAGTTTCTATAACTGGGACAGCTATTCCGTCGGTACCTCCATTAGTCGTTGAGTTATTAGCTGGGAGCTTATGTGCAAAAGAAGTCACGAAGGAAACAAAAATTAATAAAAAGTGAGAATAGCACCACATCTTTGCTATTAAGTAGTAAATTCAGTAAAGAAACAAATTTACAGATTAATATGTCAAGGGAACTCCTGCTCAAGATACTCACTTTATCTTTTTGCCCCCCCAGTATTTAATCTAGTTGTAGTTGCGGAGCTGCAGCTCATACTGCACAACTCCTAGTCTAGTCGTTTAACTTCTTTTATCTTTTTTAGTATATGGCGAATGACTGCCCTGTTGCAACCATAATCATAGTGAACGAATTAGACCAATGTGGCAGCAAGTATAGTATTGGCCGTCCTTAACAATTCAATTTTATGCCAATGTAGCAGCGATAGTGAACCTCGATAAGGTATGCAAATGCTCTATCTTGAACAACAGTATTCCTAAAAGTTATACACGTCTGTTTGCAACCGAGCGATGTAGTAGTAACATAAACCACAACCAAACTTAAGTGTAGAGGAAAGGGATTGATTCAGAACCTGAACGTAAGCGTCAAATTTTTCGAATAATAATGGCTGTTTTAGGTTTAACTCTAGCCACAGCTTTTCAAAATTTGATTTCGACGTAGGCAATGAAGAGTTCGTCAACACCGACCGCGAGACTATCTTTTCAAAGTGCATTATTGGTTTTCATATTGATTATATCGAAAATGGCCAACGACAAAACAACAATGACACACACTCCCCATATCGCTACAGGAGTACGGTGGCAATGACGGGGATGATTCGGAATCTAATGTTGCTGTACCTACACCAAACACGAGTGGTAACGGGTATTGCCATGTTGATAAACACCATAAAAGTGTCGACATGTTATTATCTCAAGTATGCATGAGAAAATTGATTGTAGCGTTCATAAGCACATCAGCGACATAGAGTACGAATTTATGACAGTATGTCAAAAATGAAAGGGAAAATAATAGTATTATTATGTAGAATTATCCATCCCCCTTTGCGGATTCCTATGTTACCGAGAACAACTTCTAGTATGCTCTGTAAACTTAGTGTTAATGCCTTTAACAACAATGGAAACACAACAATTATACCAAATTTCGCATAGTTCTCTCTCACCGTTGAAAATACCCATTTTGTTTGCAACAAAATAGTTTACTTCATTGAACAAACCAAGAGATTCTGTCCCAGTGGCCGAGTGGTTAAGGCGATGCCCTGCTATTTCCTCAGAAAAGCAATTAGGCATTGGGTTTTACCTGCGCAGGTTCGAATCCTGTCTGTGACGCATTTCTTTTTTGTGAATTCTTGCTTCTTATCCTTCTATAATCCTTTCGTAACATTCATTGAACCACCTTTTTATAGTTGATAACTACTAAGGTAATGAAAGATAAAGAACACTAAAGTACGTGATAGTGTATAAAAAAAAGTTACAGAATATAACTTGTACACGTTTATGTATTAATTTCCTTCCCTATACCACGGATCAGGAACCATCAAAATATACCTCTCCATTGCTTCCCTAAAACGTTTTTTATATTGTCTTGGTGTAACAACGGTAGGCTGCTTGATCACACTGGCCCCCCCTACTAGGCCTTTCTCTTTGACCCAACTTTCTAATTTTTTGTCCCATGTAAACGTTCGAATGAAATCAATGATTCCTACTGTCAAAGTATACCCTTCATTGTCAATACCAATGACTAAGGAATAATCCATCACATTCATTTTGGCCAAAAATAATGTGTCGTTCCAAACAGAAGCTCTTAAAAGTTTCTTGTCATATTCGCGAACATGAATAGGTGATTCGTAAATATACTCTACCATATTTTCATCCAACAACACTTCATTAGCTTTACCTGTTTGTTCGACATGTCTATTTCTCATGGAACCCTTCAAATCAAAAATTCTTGTTGTTTTCTTCTCATAAAATAAGTTCTCCATAATGATAACATCCATTTTATAACTTTTAGAACTTGAAATAGAGCTTTTTACTTGAATTTGATAAAACCCAAATACTTTAGCCAAAGTCGTGGGCAAATCATGGAACATTGCTTGTGCCATGTATTCAAAATAACTTGGTGCAAATTTTATGAAGGCTTCCAGTTCTGCGTGTGACAGCTCCTTTATAATAAATCTATCATCCAAAGTCTTTAAAAACCCGCTCCCACTTTTTCCCCCATTGGAATCCCATTTAACACATCTTGACAAACTTTGAATGAAGTTTTCTTGACAATCACAAATCTTTCTAAACACGTCAAAATGTTCTGTGAAGAAAATTTTACATGACATTACCGTTAAACCCTCCTCAAATTGATATCTCAAGTGCGTGGCTGTTTTTTTTGTCATAATTTTCTCTAATTCTTGAAGAGTATCTAAATTTGCTTGGGAATGCGTTTGTGATTCTTGTGGGGTCCTATCTCGGGCGCCTTCAATGGGAGGGGTGTTCAACAAGCCCTCTTTGGTGGTTACTAAGGATGAAATTTCTGAGTCCCTCCCCTTATTATGAGAAGTTGTAGAAACTGAGGGAGAAATGTTAACAGAAGGATCCCCGGTTTGCGTAGTTCCTCCACTGTTTCCTCCTGTTTTGGCAGGAGCAGCTTCTGCTGTTTGCTGCTGCTGTTGTTGTTGGGCATTCAAGTTCATCATTTTATTTCTATAGTCAGAAGTACTCAAGCAAAATGCGATCAAGGAACTTGGTTCATCTTCGCGGATTATAACGTCACTATCAGTAAAAATGTGTTCCGAAGGACAGGTTGGATAAACAAGGGGTTTCCACAAATACGCAGATCGATCTGCCCAAAAGTTGCTCAAGGTTTTCATCAATAATGATTTTTCAGGTTGTGGAGTGGATTCTACCTTATTGACAGTTGTTGTTGTTATTACAGGTGGAAGCGGCTCCGACTTTGAATTATCTGATTCTCTAACTATTGACTTTGAATTTTCTGAAGTTTCTTTTACTACTGGCTTAGAAGTTAAATGAGTACTTGCGGTGGTCTTTCCAGAGGGGTTCAAAATGTTTTCTCCCCATTGGCTAATGGAATTTTCTAGTTCAGTTTCCAAGTTTTGATCTAAATTAGGAGGATTACAATTATTGGCCCGAGAATGTTCTCCCACAGGTGCCTCCAAAGTCTTAACATTCGCAGATGACAAATTATTGCCTGAACTTCTGGAGTGAAGCGGTTCATCAACTGCGTCTTTGACATTTTTATAAATTTCCACAATTGGTGTGGATGTTTGTAATCGTATGGCTTGGTATTTATCCTTATTAAGTTGTAATCTTTCCCTTTCACGTTCTAGTTCAAATTCTTTCGACAGGGCATCAAAATGCATTTGATCGAAAAATGTAGCTAGCTTACTCACCTTATTATTTTTACTATATTCATTAGCAAGTGATGCTAGTCCACATAAACTACTATCACTACTCATTTTTCTTATGTTAGGTCTAGTGCTTTTATCATGAGTCATAGATATACCTGTTCCACTTCTGCTTATTGGCGGACGTTCTTCGGTTTGAGGGGTCAAAGAAGAAGAAACCGACGATGCAGAAGGTGTAACTGTCAAGTGACTAGTACCACTTGTTGGAATAATTGGAGTGTCGTCTTTAAAAGTGGTTATCGTCACGGCATTCTGTGGTTCGTTCGTTATGTCACGATTCTCTGTCGTATTCTTGCTATCAATTTTCGGCTTTTCGACATCTTTCAATTCCTCTAACGGTAATTCGTTCTTTTCTGGTTTCCTCGTCTTCGCCTTTTCATCATGAAGTGATTTTTTGTCTTCGCTGTCTTTTCTTGAAGAATCGTAAAACAGTTTTTTCAGCTGCTTGGCCGTGATACGACTAATATCAGTTTCAGAAGGCAAATAGCTTTTTGCAAATATCGCAAATGTAGAGTTCCAATTTACAGCCTTATCGTATAGAGATTTGATAACCAGGTTCAATGGTAAATGTTGATCGCAAGGACTATCTGCGTAAAAAGTATCCAGGTCTTGCAACATTAATTTTTGCTCCTCTGTAGCATTGCTCTTCAATTCGATAATTTTAGCTTGTCCACTAAGAACTTTATCTTTAGTCATACTATCCAATTTAATACGTTCCAACCGACTTAGGACACTCCCATAGAAATTATTGATCTTTTCCAGAATCTTATAGTATAGTTCCACCTTCAGTTTGATGTCGATATGAGGTTTCCATTTTATTTTGCGTGGTGGGGTTATCAATTCATGAACTTCTAAATCAGAATATTCTAGTCGAACCACTAAATCATTGTAACCAAAGTATTTGACATGATCTTTAGTGAAATCATGAGGACATTTCCCAATTCCTGTCACGCTATCTTTGTAACTCCAAAACATGACTTCTAAATATTTACCGAAAGAATAATTCCAGGTTTTTTCGCTAATTTGTAAAATCGGAGTAGATGTCCCACATTTTTTACAATAACTCCACGTGAGGATAATATCTTTTAATTTTGGTAATCTAGTTTGGAATTTTTCGATTAAAACGTCTACTTTTCCTGACCCATGAACATAGCTTCTATAATGATCCAAATACAGACCATTACAGCCTTGTTGGCAGGGATACCTGGCAGTTCCCACGACGTTCTCGATAAACTGACCAATGGAAATATCACTGTCCCAAAAATAGTCAATAGTAACAATTTGAGGGCCAACGCAAGGTGTGGCAGTCTTTGTTGAAACCATTGAGTAGAGAACTGTTATAGACTGGTGTGAGCCCGTACCAAGTAAGTTCTGTGATGATGAATATGAAACCTCCCATTGACGACTTCTCTTCTGAAACTCAAGCTCTAAATTTTCAATTTCCATTTCATGCAGGAATTTTATTAAATTTCCTAAGTGTTTCTTAGTGATAGTCGATTCTAAGCCTTGAAGCATATTTAGTTGCGTTTGCCGATCTAAATCAGATTCGCTTTCATATTGATTGATCCTTTCTATGAGCTTCTTTTCCAAGCCTCTGGCTTTTTCCAATAAAAAGGGAATGGGAAAATCTACCGTTGGTGATACAGTCAAAATTCTGTTATTGAATTTGATCAAGAAATCTGCAAAATAACCTTCGAAAACTTGCAGTTTTTTGGATTCAGCTCTCTTCAAATAAACATCTGTAGAAAGTTGTATGAAGTTATCGTTAAAAAATGAACTTTCCAACTTCAATGAAAAAATTGCGTAGACCATAAATTCAGAGACTTGTTTGATTTTTCTCAAGTTTTCAAGACTATCACCTCTTAACAAAATTGTTCCACCAAGTTCTGGGTTACAGCCCCGAAGAAATGTATATGTTTTACTGATGTTTCCATAAATGTAGCTTTTAACTTCAAAAGTTTCACATTCACCCATCTTAATATTCGTAGCCAACTTATCCACAGAAATGGCAATATCTGCTTCTGTTAGCTTGGCAATTCTTTCAATGACTTGTGGTTTCATATTAAACTGTACGACAATGCCTGAGTCATTTAATAGTTCTAACGCGTACCCACTAACATTGGCGCCGACGTATATAATATCAGGATGTAATGACTTTAATCTCGAAACAAGTTTATCCAAATATTCGCGCTCTTGCCTAAAGACGGACTCTATACTTAGAAAGTGGTTATTGTTCTTTTGGTACTCCAGTGGAAACATGATTAATAGTATCCTTGGGTTTTTCAAATGTCGTGGCATTGTTTTCGACGGCAATGCTTTCGAAAAGACAACCCCATCGATATATTCTGAATTTTGAGGAGATCCACCACTAATTCTTTTTATCTTAACGTAAGTTTGTCTAAAATCTAAGGTGTTCAAATCCCTCGCGTTCAGGATGGTCCTTAAAACTTTACGCAAAGCGCCATCTAGAAGGGTTATCCATTCTTGAGGATTGGAAATTTCTTGATCATTCAATAATTGTTTTAATAGGGCATGCATGTGTAAAAGAGAGACTTCATTTAATTCTCTCTTTTTTTCCTTTTTCAGTTTGAATCCCGATATACTAGCGATTCTCTTCCAAGGATCGGTGTTGATATTGCTATTACTATTGCTATTATTATTGCTGCCACTGCTATTACTGAATTTTCTGTCAGTGAGTCTGCTTGCAGCGGATGAAGAGGCCTTGTCTTGCAAAGGAGAAGAATCGTCGTATAGATTGTCGTCGCTTACTACAGAAAGTAAATTGGGAGTACTATTGGTCAAGAAATTTAAGTCTCTATAAATGGAACTTTTCGAGTTGTTGGGAAAATGCTTGCTTTTACTTTTCCTTCTAAACCTCATCCGCTGTAGTGAAGCTTGCGCTCGTTGAAAAGATTTTGTGGAGTTCCTCATTGATCTAATTGGATTGTCAGTTTTATGGTCATCATTCAATACAGAATATATGGACATGGAGCCTTCGTCCTCAGAAGAGTCTTCCTCGTTTAGAGGATATTCTAGGTAAGCGGACGTAGATTTAGATTTTGTCAGTGGGTTTCTTTTCTTCTTATCTAGAGTGAACGTCGTGCCATTGTCGTTTGAGGGAATGTTATTGTTGTCAGCAATACCGCTGGCACTGTTATTATTATTATTATTATTATTATCATTATTTCCATTTGCCGTGTCATTTTGTTGCGAAGGACCTTTGGAATTGTAGTTGAATTTAAACTTGTAATTTCTATGAGCATAATTCCCGATAATACGATTGGCAGGATCCAGTATGGAAGAAGATTGTGCAGACGAAGCGGGTGTTGCAGAGCTATTGTTACTGTCCTTGTTAACACTATTGCTGCTTACATAATGGAAAATAGACCTTCTTAAGGAATGCGCAGGATTATTGATGTTGCTGTTGCTATTGGTATTGTTATAGTTGCTGTTGTTGGAAGTAGTGTTGTTGAGGTTGTTGATGGTAATAGTGCTGTTATTGGTGTTATAATGTGGCCTCAAAGTGGAATTAGAGTTGGTATCGTAATGTGATATATTGTCCATATCTCTGATAGTGTACCTTGTGGGCACGGAATCAAGGTGATGATGGCGACCGGGGTTGTCATCTTGATAATGCAAAGCCCTATCGTTTTCCGAATCGAATGAGATTTCCAGCGATCCGCCTTGCTTTGTTGCTGGGATGGCCATCTTCGGTGGTGGTGGGGGTGTAGAAATGAACAATTTAGAATCTTCACCTGAGGTCATTATACTTTGTACGTCATCGTCATTTAATAGGTAGACCTCATTCTGCTGTTGAGGGTTATCCGTTGCTGCTACTGGATCATGGAGATCGGTACCGTTATGGTTGTCCTGTGAAATGAGATGCAAATGCGAATGTGAATGAGAATATGGATTGGTATTGGAAGAACGAGAGCGAGAGCGAGACCTTGGCTCATTCAATTGCATTGTAGAATCATTCTCCTCATCACTGGAGTCCTCGTATGTGTCTGCATGCTCATAACAATTGTAACATACTCGCATCTTGGCATGACAGCCGAATCGATCACCATCTATCAAGAGAGTGCAACTGCTGCAAAAAATTTGGCCGCATATCCTGCAGTGGTGTTTCCTTCTGAAAGTGTTAAACGTTTTACCACAACTGAAACATTCTTTAGAACTCTCGTCCTTCATCCAATATTCCTTTGAGAGGACACCATTGTTACTGGTCTTGTCCTTCTTGCGGTTGTTATAAAATGCGAACAGGAAACTCTTGGACAGGGATGCGGTCAACGAAGAAGAGGCACTCTTTATCGAAGACACTTCATCGCCAACGTCGTCATGATCGCTGTCAGGAGTGCGCGCATAGGAATTCTGCATGGAAATTGGCCGATTGTTCCTAATGGGGATAGCAGTAACAGTGGATTTGGAGGCATATATGCTAGATCGTTTAAAGTTGGAGTCGTTCTTAATGGGCAGCTGCAGCGAGTGAGAAGGCTTATAGCGACTCGGATATCTCTTGATGGTGCTAGAGGGTATCCTCCCACTAGTTGTTGGCGGCAAATTTTTCTTATTCACGCTGGTACTAGTGTTAGCATTAGCTTTAATGTTCGAATGCGACGCAGTGCCGGTCACGTGACTTGTTGATGTCGCTGTTGCTATCGAGGATGATGTGGGGGGGCTTATTTTTGGCACGGAGATATTGCTCAGAATTGGGTTTGTCACTAGATCCGTCGTAGTCGACGTCGTAGATGTCGACATAATGTGCAGGGACGGTTTCTTAATATAGTTCGGTCTGGATAAGGTAGCATCGATTGTGTTCACAGATGAAGTACCAGTGGAGGACGACCGGACATGTGAGCCATCTGGAAAGGATATAGATGCATGGGGTTCTTCCGATGACATGCTGTGTGACGGTCTTGCATGTACAGGATGGAAGCTACCTTGCTATTCGAAATAGTTTTTTGTTTGGCCCTTTATTTACTTTCCATATGGTTTTCGCGTTCGTCAAGAAGTACATTGCGTTTGCGTTGCCTTCGAGGCGAGACGAAGGAAGGAACATAAGAATATAAGAAGCAAAGGAATAAGACGGCTTGTGATACATTTCATGGGAAGAAGAGGGGGAGAGGGAGAGTTAGAGAGAGTCAACAGAAAAGAAATAAAAAGACTGAAAAGGTCGTAAGCATGGGAATGAAGTACGTATTGCCTTTGCGACTAATTGGTCTAGCGTACCTGTTGGTGCTATTTCAGGTGCATAGGGTAACTGGGTGGGAGTTGTCATATGAGCAGTACCATGCAGCGCATCTGAACGAAGCTATCAACCTAGACAGCGGTTGGAACAAAAGTACCAAGAACCTGCTGTTGCCTTTTAACAGAACGCGCGTACCCGGATCGGAAGGCTCGCGCGAGATCCAGCGCTTCATCATCGAGCACTTCAACAATACGCTGGCGGGAGAATGGGCCGTTGAGACGCAAGCCTTTGAGGAGAACGGTTACCGCTTCAATAACCTTGTTATGACATTACAAAACAATGCGAGCGAGTACTTAGTGCTCGCTGCTCATTATGATACCAAGATAGCGCCCACGGGGATGGTGGGCGCTATCGACAGTGCCGCCTCGTGTGCCGCGCTGCTATATACGGCCCAGTTCCTAACGCACATCGCGTGCCACGAGCGCACGAAAGAGTACAATGACTTAGAGTCGAACACTGTAGTATCGAATTCTACCTTGGGTGTAAAGATCGTATTCTTTGATGGAGAGGAGGCCATTGAAGAGTGGGGCCCCGAGGACTCGATTTATGGAGCACGCCGATTAGCCGCCCAATGGCTTGCTGACGGCACGATGACAAGAATTCGCCTATTATTTCTTCTGGATCTTTTAGGAAGTGGCGAAGAGGAGCCGCTAGTGCCCAGCTACTATGCAGAGACACATCAAGAATATCAGCTGCTCAATCGAATAGAGGATGACTTGTTATTTCGACGTGGAGATGAAATCAACGGCGAATCGGCATTAGCCGCCGAAGTCGCGCGTCAACGCAAACATCTGGACCCCACGGACTATCGATTTTTAGGGCTCGGGCATTCGGTCATCGGAGACGACCACACGCCATTCCTGGCCGCCGGAGTACCCGTATTACATGCAATCCCGCTACCATTCCCAAGTACATGGCACACCGTGGATGATGACTTCCGGCACTTAGACGCCGCGGAGACTCGTCACTGGGCGCTGCTTGTGTGCGAATTTGTAGTACAGTCACTACGCTCCCGTAACCAGTGATAAATCCCCTGTTTCCTTTCGTTAACATCTCCCCCTGATCTGGGGGATGTGGGGTGGAATGAGTGGCCCGGTCAATGTCAGTGCACCACTCTGAAAAGCTTGCACACATACATATACATATATATATATATATATGTAGGTATAGTAAAGGTTTGCCTGAGTAATTTTTGCGCGAGAGATCTACTATCAGCAGCGATGAGAGCAGCTACATAACACATAGTAAATCACACATCTACGCAACACACGCACACACGCACACACACACGCATACACTCACCCTCATGACAGATCCCCACTTGAACACGCCCCAAGTGAGCACGTCACCCACATTTGAAAGATCACAGGACTTCCTCAACATCGACGAACCGCCCTGTGCACAGGAAACACCTAGTGTTTCTACATTCAACCTCCCGGGTCCAAGCGCTCCCGCTCAAAGCGTAGACAAGCCAGTCCCCATGATTAGACGGCGGTCTACCAATTATATGGACGCACTAAATTCCAGGGAACAAGCCCGGGAACGCGAAAGCAGTATCGGGGAGCACGCCCCGGGAGCCGAACGTAGGAGTAGCGGACCCATGGATTTCCAGAATACTATCCACAATATGCAATACAGGACCACTAACGACTCTGACCTGAGCCACGCTGGCGTGGATATGGGTGACTCCATCTCCCATACACCGATCTGTTCTCGTGCTGGCAACAGACCCATTTTCAAAAACTCGTACCTTGACAACAACAGCAATGGTAACAGCGCAAGAGTCCCACACGGCTCTCCTCCACAGTTGGGCACGCGTAGAAAGTCGTCTTTTAAGTACGAGGACTTTAAGAAGGACATCTATAACCAGCTTCACATGTTTGGAGAGAAGTAAAGCCTCCCTAGTGTCGTCCACACCTACCCACTCATACATATGTACGTAACGTCAATCTCTTTAGCTTCTTTTCTACATTTTTTTGTATATGTACCAAAACGTTGCGCATATTCTTCACTCATTTGCTCCCGTGGCTCGGCGGCTATTTTTCTTTTCCTACGGAGCGGACTGTGGTGCTTACGTGATAACAAACAACCCGAGACAAGATCCAATCATTGTCTGACTGGTATTCCTGCCACCATATTAAAAGATAAGACGGTCGAAAGATAATACATAAAGATAGGTGGAAATTGAGATAAAACCAGTCCAAAAATTCTAGATATATCTAGATATAGAACCAATTTTTTTTTCCCTTGTTTTTGATATGTTCCTTCGCTATCCTATTACGTTATTCATTCTTGCATTTCTGATTCCCTAGACTTGTTGACCGCCTATCGCCATTTAAGTTACCTTCTTCATTATATATTACTATATAGTGTTGACATGAATATTGTCAATTATAACAGTTAATTCCTATTTCAACGGGCACAAGTTACAAAACAACTTAATCTGTTTCAGATGTCATTTTTATTTAGTAAAACCTGAAACGTACAATAAAATGACAGCGATATCGTGTAGAACTATCAATTCATTTCAATGGATTTCTGTACCCTCACGAATAGTTTAGATTATGTTATATAGGCGTGGTGATAATGCGATACTTTTTTTATTGACATAGTATTCATGACAGTACCTCTGCACAAAATAAAGTGTTTTCCGCGATCCGTACCTAACGTTGCCGCATGTTCGGTGAGAATTGGGAGAATAATTTGATAATTACTGGAGTTTCATTGTTGGTAAAGGCTATAATATGATGAATACAGAATGTACTAAATCCTCTCATTTCAACATATACGACCTAATTTTTATGAAGCTCCCTCGTCTTATTTTGTTTTGAATACTTGCCGGTGGTAATCGCATCATTTTCAAATTTAATTTCAAAATTATATATTCTAACTCTCAACTCCTTTCAATCTTGAGGTGCCCGCTGTTGTAAACAAGACTTCAGACCTACTAAAAAGGTGGGGAGTGCTCAAGAACTCGGATGTAAACTAACTAATAAGTGCTTATTGAGAAAGATAAGAATACAGAGACAATTGTTGCCTCGTGGCGGGGCTATTTACAGGTATTTCTGGTTAATGTTGGAGCTGTTGTGACCTTATTAGAACACGAACACTTCCAAGAAATAAGCGCAAGTGGTTTAGTGGTAAAATCCAACGTTGCCATCGTTGGGCCCCCGGTTCGATTCCGGGCTTGCGCAGTCCTTTTTTTAAGGATAAATTTATCCTAAAGCTTCCGAGAATATAACAGACAAGATGAAAATATTTGTTAAGTTTCTGAACACGAAATTGTCGTATATTTTCCCTTAATATTTCGTAGTCACTTCGCATATAAGCAAGTGGTTTTATTCCAGAACACTTTCTCTTTTTAAACCTGTTAGCAATTATTGTACTGGTGTGCTTGATTACTCTGGATTAAATAAAGAGTGACATGGTAGAATCTTTGACTGTAGAAAATCAGGAACACAATGTTCAACCCCCATCGGTAACTAGTGCTGGAGATTCGTATTCGACACTTGCTACAGATCTTCCCTTACCAAGTACGAATGATATTATAGAAAGTCGAGATCAACTTACAGAAAGTGACTTAGATGAAGCGATAAATGCCACTGAGAATTTTGCACAGGAGTTATCATCTCAAAGGAAATCTTCTAAATTGAAAGGTCATAAAAAGAAAAACCAGGGACAAATAAAGGCGAATCGTGACAGAGATACTATTGTAAAACTTTCCAGTTCTGTTGGTGAAACCGAGGAAGCTTCCACACGGGATGCAATCTCTCATGATTTGGAAAGAAAAGACGACGTAATAGAGATAGCCACAGATACAATAAATGACGCTACAGAATCTCCCACACAGATCCCAATAGACGTCAATGTAGTTATCAAAGAAACTTCTACTAACAATGTAGCGGAAGGCACAGAAAATGTACCACCAATCAAAGAATCCACAGGAATTGAGGTTGGCAATAGCCCAATTACGAGAAGAAAAAAAAACAAAAAGAAAAAAACCACGAATAGAAGAAGTCGTAATTCTTCAAATCCTGCAGATACTACTGATTTGTCAAAACAGTCAACTTTAGATTCCATACTAGTAGGCATTGAAGAGTACCTACAGGAAGATGGTTCAAAGAACGAGGATATCAAAGTAAATATTGTCCAAGATGAGCCTGTTAATGTCGAAAAAATGGATATCGGAACCAGAAATGAATCTAGTGACGAAACCTTCGACATAGATGTGCCTAACAAAGATAATGTTGACGAAACTTCCTCAAAGTCCGAGAACAATATCAACGAGGAAAAGGCAGAACATACCTTACCTCGAGAAGAGAATGAGATCTTAAATGTTAATGAGGGAAATGCAGCTTCTTTTAAACACCAACTAGAGCCGCACGGTTTGGAGGGAGGTGATGAAAATGGGCAAGCGTCTACTAAGGATGTTGAAAGTGAAAGTTTAACTAAGAATGGGTTTAATTTCAAAGAGAACGAATCAAAACATTTGAAAGCTGGGGAAAAGCAGCAGACTGAAAGTGATAGAGACGGAATAAGTCCTTCAGTTCTTGCAAAAAATGAGAAAGAAACAGAAATCGGGAAAGAAGACCATGTTTTTGAACAGAAGGATAAAGAAGACGAAAAATGTAGGAAAGAATTATCTGTTAATCATGAGAATAACATGAGCCATAATTTTAACGCAGCTGGTAGTGATAGTATCATCCCTCCAGAAACTGAGCGAGAGACTTATGATGACGAAACGATGGGACCAACAAAGCGCATTAGTGACAATGAAAAAAATCTACAACACGGTACTAACGATATATCTGTAGAAGTTGAAAAAGAAGAAGAAGAAGAAGAAGAAGAAGAAGAAGAAGAAGAAGAAGAAGAAGAAGAA
>ERZ794946.229-NODE-229-length-25560-cov-127.244893_pt1 | contig 25560 bp, 16 predicted proteins | sample MGYA00433072_ERZ794946 | MGnify/ENA primary metagenome ERZ794946 (study PRJEB30137, sample SAMN04331413) | food metagenome | isolation source: Y3 must sample point D1 replicate A | place: Australia: South Australia | collected 2014 ...
TTGTTATTATTATTATTATTATTATTATTATTATTATTATTATTATTGTTATTATAGTAGCCATGATAACTGTTTTTCATATTTTTCATTTTACCAACGTTAGAACGACCTGTGTCTTTATTGTTGTAATTAGAATTACCAATGTTGTCATTGTCATTATGACTTGACATGCTATTGTTATTACGACCATGATGTTTATTATTGGCGCTATTCATTAACGGCATATGATTTTGAGCCAACAAATGAGGCGGAACCATTGCGTTGAAGGGAGGTGGAGTGCCATAAAGCCAGGGAGGAGGGGGAGTGTTTTGCTGGGGAGGTAATATGTGGAAAGGTTGCATTGATGGCCCAAGATTAGGATTTATTGAATCCATTCTAACATTTGGACCCGCCTTGTCGTTATCGGTGGTGGGCTTACCACCATCATTCTTCATATCTGAAAAGGCAACAGAATTTGAACTAGGGTTTAAAACTGGAGCAAGATGAATTGGCGATTGGGTTAGAGGAATTGGAGAATTTGCATTTAGTGAATGACTCGTAGGATTTAAAATCGGAGAGAAAGGTTGAAATTGCGCGCCCATTTCATAAGAATTAGGAAAAGGTGATCTAATACCATAGATAGGGGAGGATATATTATGTGGGTGGCCTGGCATAATAGGATTTGGTTGAAGTAAAGGTCCCCCATATGGATATGCTGCACCATAAGTTGTAGGACTCTCTTTTTTAGCTGGTGCAGTTTTATTAATCAAATCCTCCTTCGAGGTTTCTTCTATTTTGAAATCAGATAATTTCTCAGAAACACTATTGGTTGGGGGTATAAATGACGTTGAGGAGGGAGTATTATCAAAAGATATGGATTGAGTTCTGGTTTTTGCAGTATTGTTAGCTCCTACAGACGGTTTCTTAGCCTTAGAAAAATTCTGCATGTCAGATTGGAAGTCCTTTGACAAGGTTACATTGTTGGCCGCATTGATAAGGTCAGTTGGTGATAAAGCATGAAAAGTTTGTCTTCTGAACGAACTAGCCTTATTATTAGACTCCCTGCCCTTAGATGGTAGGCTTTCTTGTAGAGTAGCGGTGGTTTCTTCAATGGCTACAGATGCTGATCCTGGTACGTTTGAATGAGTCCATAACGGATCAGCCGATGCGATTGGCAATACCTTCATTGAATTGTCATTTATCAATGGGTTTAGATTTTGTCCACCTTGAGTTGCTACCGCAGCACCCGAAGACAGCATTTGAAATGGAAGTGAGTCATTCTTGAATAACATTGGTGGACCGCCTGCATTCAAGGGCGAGCTACTCAATGGTGCTGTTGGATCATTAAAATCAGGGGGCGGAAAAAATGGACAGGGATTATGAGGAACCTGCATCATTTGAGAGTAAGGCATGAAGCCCATTCCACCCATCATTTGTGGATGTGGAAACATTTGCGACGGAGGGCCATTAGCAAATTGAGAATCTTGAGAAACTTTATTCGCAAATGCATTAGAGGTGGCGTTTTCCTCTGGATCATCTAGTTGCAACTGCTCTAAAGCAGAATTGACTGTTTCTGAAACGACAGGGTCTACTGATGGTACATCATCGATTTCTTCTTTCAAACCTTTTGTAGACATAACGTAGGTCCACTTAAAAATGTTACAGCGCTTAGTTCTCTCTTTCTTGAAAGATATCGAGGACAAAGAAACAGTAAGAACGGAAAATGAACAGAGACTCTTAAAAGAACCAAAAGAATAAGCGAAAATAAAATATGAAAAGAGAACTAGTGGACAATATCAACAGGAATTTTAAGTGTACTAAAAATAAATCGTCTGGAATAGTGTACAAAAACGAATAATATTAATGACGGCTTAAATCCTAACGTTGGAAACTAAAATACAATAAAAATAATGTACAATGTAATATACGGAAGAAAGTTTTTTTTCTGTTTCAACAAAAAAAAAACTATTCAAAAAAAAGACGTGAAGTACTGTTTGCTGTTCACCTTCGGAGAGAGATAACCAACCGATATTCTCTTTGAGTCTGAGTGATTTGTTAAACAAGGTGCAACGAATAAGAATATAACTATACTATCTACTATATTGATCATTATTTTTTATTCTCTGGAGGACCCCAGAACAAAAAAAATATAGAAAAAAAACAATCGTCAAGAGTGACAAATCATGAGTAATAAGAAAAGGCGTCACAAATTAAAATTTGCAGTCACAAAGAGAAATAGACGGAGAATAGACTGTCTGGAATTAAGATGTCTATTCTATCTGAGCTCTCAACAAGGCAACGGTATTGGACAGATATAATTCACAAATCTCAATTCACTCCATGGAAGACACGATACGTCCATTAAATTACGCAGATATCGAGACCAGCGGGCCCATAAACCTTCTTGAGACAACTAATAACCTAAAAAGCTCGTTAAAAAAGTTTTCACAAAAGGCAAAGGGATCACACATTTCCAGAGAAAGGATTCACCATTTTAGAAAATGGAAAAATAAGACCGAATCACTTTCAGAAAACCATTTGAAGCCTCCTCCTGACGTCGACTCTCTATGTTTCAGTAACTGCTTTCAACCTGACGCCCTGTCTGGAAATGTATTTTTACCCCCCAGAAGCTCAAACATGTATTGGAATGAAAAGCAGTTACAATTAGAAATGGAAATTCTAAAGTTTTTATCACTAAATACTAGCAATGAATGCTGCACTTCTGATGATTAGCTTTTACACACATATATACTGCTACTATCTTTAAAGCACAAAAAAAAAATCTATCAAAAAGGATCAACGCGTTACTAGATAAAATGTAACAAAGAATAGCCTTCACCCTCAGCGGAGAAATTCTTAACAAATCATCCTTGGTAATTTGGAAGTGTGGTACAATCCAACCACCACTGCAAAATAACATTTCCAGCTGCTCTGCTTCCTCTCGTAATAAGTAATTTATTAATAAATTTTTCATGACCTGCAGGATTGTTACATATTTGGGGCAAAACAGCAACGAGCCACTCTCTTGCTTCAATTGGAAACTTGGCTACCAAAGCTCTTAGCAGATCTGTGTAACTATTCAGATCGGACCTTTGTGTGTGGAATAAGCCATACATAATTTGGTACACAAGGTCTCCTCCTATAGAGGAAACTTGTTGCCTAACAGTTGTGAGTTCTTCTTGGTTGTATTTCTTATTATTGATCAACTTAGTCCAAAATTTTGCCACCGCAACAATTGTGAACTTTTCTCTTGAAGGTATTAATTTTAAAAATTGAGGTAAAATAAATGATGTCCAATGTTTACTGCCAATAGCTAAGCCTGGCTTCACGTCCAAAACGTTATTAACAAAACCTATTGTCATTTGTAAAAGGTCCGGATCATTGATAATATATGCATCATAATAGACTAAAAGGATCTTTTCAAACATGAAATCAAATTCTTGTGGTGTTAGTTCCTTCCTGAACTCTGAAATAAGCTTTTCTAATAAATAAACAAAATAAGGCAAGCAAGTAGCAAGCTCACAGTTGGGGACATGCCGCAAAACAAAATTCATAACTTCGGACATATTGTACTTGAGGAAGTACGGTTCCCCGTCGGGCAGATTTAATCCTTTACCAACAATCAAACAACCGATCTCCACAAAGGCGGAGTTTTTACAATATATTGAATTATCCAAGACCTTATCAATGGTGCACATAATTTTCGATCGGATTTGTAAGGGATCGCTGGACCAGAAACTTTGAAACTCAGATAACCTTTGTAGTAATGCATCATTTTCGATGATTTCAGTAGGCTGGATCAAACTTGTTGCTAGCTCAGATATACAGTATAATAGACAATTAATATAATCTTGTTGTTCTTGTAACTGTACCGATGAAGCCAAACAATGCTCTATTGAGCCGCTCAATAGGTTCGTCAATTGTAAAATATATTTAGCTTGCTCCTCTGGACCGTTGGAGACTTGACATTGAACGACATAACCTATAGATCTAACCAATTTAGTTCTAGTGAAATGTGAAACATTGGAGTCTGGCATAATGACTGTGTTTAAAAAGCTTATAAAATGCATCAAATATGGAGTCAACTCCTCACGGCATGTCTCACATAATGTTGAAACAGTCTTGATAACCATAACTTCAAGTTTATCGTTCGAAATTTTTTCTTGTTCGTTTTTACTAGTAAAATTGGTGCAAGTGTGCAAACCTTGAAATAAAGCTTCCACGTATGGGTTTAATTGAAAAGGTTCCTGTTTAAAATAACCAGCCAAAGTGCCGATTAAAGTTGTACTTGTTCTTACGAAGTCAAGTTTCAAAATTTGACTGACTTTTGTACTGGCACTAGTTTGGAAACCAGTTTGGAAGACGGATATGACATTTTGGTTGAAGAATTTGTTGGCATCAACTATATTTTTAATCCATGGGCTTTCCGATAGAGTCATATCAACCAATATAGTATTCAAAACAAAACACATCGTTTCAATTCGAAACAAAACATCAGTATCCTTGATGATGAGAGTCTCATCACTCGCAGCAGGCATTTGGCCCATACCATCAATTAGCACATTTGTTAAATTATCGTTTCCCAAAATAGACCAGAGAGATTGAGCAAGGTCACTGACAGCGTTTCTAAAATCTTCAAATTCGTTCACAGAAGTGCTCTCACCCTCTTCTTCAATTATTCTTTGTTTCACACTCAAAGAAATTTTGGGTAAATAAATATTGATCAACTGCTGAAAAATTTGTGTAGATAGCTCAATAGAATTTGGCCTCAAAGTTTCGCTAGCCAAATTAGTGTAAGCATCCGATAAATCCAACCAAAAATCAACCATTCTAACAGAAAAGAACTCTTGTAAGACAGGAGTTAAAGGGAAATTGGTCATTTGCAAAAGGACTTTGATGTATTCCTGAATATATTCATCTTGAACTTGACCATTATCAGCTGCTTGAATGTTAGTAAATAATTTATTACAAACACTTAACGTGTTAATTTGCAAGAAATCCACAATACAAATGGCCAATTCCTTCAATTCGGAAAAAAAATCATTGGTAACTAAATAATTCATATATTGTAGCATCCAAGAATTTTTGTTAGATATGTCGGTTATGCCAGAATCAGGCCTTACTACACCTAAGAAAATACACTCGATTTGTTGTCTCAAATCGTAACTCATTAATAATGGATCATTAGCAAAAACATTACCAAATATTGTTAGGATCTTTTCCGCATTCTCATAACCGTCCGATCCTTCTGTAGACTGATACATCAAGTCAATCAGGTTTTGAAAAATTTCCGACAAATCCATTCTACCACTTGAAGATACGCTTCTGGTTAATGAGATATAATTAATCCAAGCAGTAATACAATCAAATACGGTAGGATTGAAGACAGCTTGTGCAGTTAAGTTCAAGTTGATCAAAGCCATAGTTGAAATATATAAATGCTCATGGACTACTTCGTGGATTTGAGACATTGAATGCCTCTTTGTTTGGAACTTCGTCAAATCTTCCACAATAACTTCTGTAAACGTCAATGCCAGTTCATTATGTTTCTGAGATAGGCTAACAAATTGAGACAGTTGTTCGTACGTTAAGGAGCAGTTGATTGAGTCAAGCAACAGTTGGTCTGCATTAATGTTTTGATTTTGAACCGACATAAGTTGAATAAACGTATTTATGGGATTGTTCCATTGCTTAATCATATTTTCATTTCCAGCGTTATTAAGCTGCGGATCGTTGATTTTAGTGAAGATCAATGACAAGTTTGACATTAACTTTTTAATTATGATTAGAGATTGCCCGTACATATTAGGATTGGAAACGTACAATGTACTGAATTTCGTCAAGTACAATAAATTTGACCTGAAAACATTCCATAGGGTTTCATAATCGTTTTCACCCCGTGTATTTAGTTGCACAGTTAAAGTCAGTGCACCAAAGTACTTGACATTCGCAGAGTACTTGTCATCAGATAAAAGCTCATTAGCTAGGTGGAAGCCTTGCTCTGATTTCTGGATTGACTGTAAACTCTGTTGAATCTGATTAACATCATGTTTCGGATGAGGAGAGTACAGCTCTTCAATGAGAGCCACAACCTCGTGAATGGAGCTCATCAAAAACTAAGAATAAGAGACTAGTTACTATGGTATTCAAATCTGTGTTTAGCGATATCTATATGTTCTGAAGTTTTTAAGAACTGTTAGCAATACAGTGAAGTGCTACAAATAGTTCGAGCTTTTTCTCAAATTTTTCACGCGATGAGGAGACAAAAAAGCATCAGGTATTTAATGGATAAATCACCTCCAAAACTATTCCATCAACTATATAAAATTATCTCAGCGCGATGGTGAGAATGTTTGAATGCTAAAAAATGTTATACATTAGGATTGTTATTAGAATAGTGTGTTGAAGGCTCACATTTGCTCACTATATAAAATGACGGCTTTCATACAAGTTTCGAAGCCAAATAACCGTATCACGTCACAAATACGTTTCTTGACATTCGGAGGTTCGCTATAAAAGTTAATTAATGGTCGAATCCCCTCCGTTTCGATTTCGAAGAGAAATAGTCTTCCCTCCAGGTCAGTGATCTTGCCAGATTGCATAATGTCCAGCAATTCCCATAGCGGGAGCAATCCCGGCACCACATTAGGAATACCATTTGGAGCATGGCCATTGTGTTCTTTCAAATGGTAGATGGTATCTAAGTCTTCCTCTTCGTACGGTATACCGTAAAGTTCTTTCAATTCCAATGCAGATTCATTTGCAGATTTAAACGCACACCCTCCCACACCGTATATTTCCTCAGCAATATTCTTGTACTTGACAACACTATCAGTGGGAAATCCCTCCCCTCTTCCGGTTTCAGAGTCAACGAGGTAGAGCTCCTTAGTAACTTTCGTCTCTTCTTCACCTATGACAAAGAGTTTGCCCCTAGAAATCATATCCTGAATGGTTTTCAATGGGATATATTTACTGTGACACACATCCAGCACTTCCGCACCATAGTTTGCTTTATAATTCATCTTCGGACAGTCCTCAATATAGTACCCTAGGTAATAGTATTGCAGATTTGTCCTTTGAATGATGGCAAGATCGCGCAAAGCACTGAGCTTCCCTAGGGACCATTTACTGTAGTCTGGATCCCAAATAAAATATACCGAAGATATACCACTGGGCAAGATATCTGACACAGTGATGGCAATTAATTTACCCTCATAGTAGTAGCATTCGTGCACAGGACCCATATGCTTCAGTTTCTCGCCTGGCTTCATTCGCTGCCAATTGTTTAACTGCTCCCACGATTCTTGTGTCCCCAACACCGCTTCAGGGCCAAAGGGCGTATCACATAGGAATCGCTTAAAGGACTTCGGCGAATTATTGTAGTCTTGATGCACTTTTTCCTGATATTTGACAAATAAGTGATACTTTTCTTCACTATAAAGTGCGGGCTCAAATCGGGTATAGAATGTTTTAGAATTCATCTCTGCATTAACAATTTTGCCCACAAAATCACTGCTTGCAACAGCGGCTGGGCAGTAGTCCTCACTTGTTATTCTAGTAGCAAAGCGGCTGATGCATTTTTTCAATTCCTTTGTCATATTCAATTCTTGAGGGGCAGTTCGAATGGTGTATAACCTACAACAATTCCTCAACGGGTCCACTTTATAAAGAAACTTACCAGACCTTCTAAATCCCATATTACACATGCGGTCATACGTGGCTACATCCATATGTTCCACGAAAGAGCCAATTGTGCAGTTTTCAATCTTTACAACGTCCATTTTGTTCATATAACGATGAGCCCACGAATCCAATGCGAACAACTGATCCATGTTGCCCCCCTTATTACCGTGACAATACCCACACTTTGCGGCAGGTTCATTGTGCATCGAGGGAGCCCAAATAACGTATCTATCGGACATAATTGTGCTTCTTCTCAGTTGTATCTTGAGACTATCTTGTCTTTTGTAACAATAGCAATGAAACTCACAGCGTAATTCTTAACAATGAGTAAAAAAAAAAAAGAAAAAGAAAAGGAAACTAAAAAGATGATGCGAAATTAAAGGCTGAGGCTGATAATGGAAAGAGGTATCAAGAAGCCCCACAAGCACAATGTTGAAATACTTGGTTCAACGAAGATTCACTTCTACATTTTACGAGCTGTTCCCAAAGACCTTCCCCAAAAAGCTACCCATTTGGACTATCGATCAATCCAGATTAAGGAAGGAGTATAGGCAATTACAAGCACAGCACCATCCAGACATGGCCCAACAAGGTAGTGAACAGTCATCAACTCTTAATCAAGCTTACCATACTCTCAAAGATCCCCTTAGAAGGTCACAATATATGCTAAAACTCTTGCGCAATATCGATTTGACGCAAGAACAGACCTCACATGAAGTAACTACCAGTGATCCACAGCTATTATTGAAAGTTCTAGACATCCATGATGAATTATCCCAGATGGACGACGAAGCTGGTGTGAAGCTGCTTGAAAAGCAAAACAAGGAAAGAATTCAAGATATTGAAGCCCAGTTGGGACAATGCTACAATGACAAGGATTACGCCGCCGCAGTGAAGTTGACCGTGGAGCTAAAGTACTGGTACAACTTAGCCAAGGCATTCAAAGACTGGGCTCCAGGAAAACAATTGGAAATGAATCACTAAAGTACTCCAAAGTGGTAATAGTAATAATAATAATAGTGGTGATATAAAAACTGAAACAATGTAAATAGGTAAAGTACATATGTATATGGTAGGGCAAAGAGGAAAATAAATCAAAGGTTAAACCGCCGGTGTCTCGAACTCGCATTTGGCAAATTCTTCCCAGTCCTCCTCCGTGGATGGATATTGTCTCAACCACTTCATTCTAGGACCAGATACTGCCTCATCATTTATCCTGAACCCAAAAACTTTCAACTCGTAGGACTCTTTACTTTTCCTTTCCACATACTCTTCCAATTCTTTGAAATGTTTCAAGAACACACCAGGGAAGCTTGTCCCCCAAAATGCACCTTCTAAGCACAGGAATCTAGATGATTGGGGAAGATACAAGTCCTGACAACTGGGACAGTACAACCTTACGGTGTGTTTCCCAACTGTATCGCTCAACCCACAAGGCAGCAACTGCATGCCATTACAATAGTAACGGGGGCACGTTCCAAATTCCTTGTGGTCGAATTTTTCAGCCATTGCTTGCAGGCCTGGCTTGGTCAGAATAAATCTTGCATGTATCAATCCGTATAACTGTTCTGCTGCGTGCTCGATAATACTCTTGTTCACCACTGGCGACTTGTTTCTCCTTTTGCCTTCATCATGACCGTCATTACTCTGCATCTCTTGATCCACTTCGTCTTCTTCCACCACGTCGTCTTCGTCCTCTTCTTCATCACTCATAGCCTCCAAATCTAATATCAAATCCAGAGCTTTCCGGTAGTGGGGTACCTCTTGGGATAACGAGGTCATATTGAAATCATCCTCGATAAACTCTGTCGGAACTTGGCAGAAGTACTCGTGACCAAATCTGGAACAGAACGATGGAATCCACTCGTCATAAGCTCCACTATCCTCGTCGTCTGAGGACCCTGTACGTGAATAGTCTTCCACAAACTCTTGCGACATAGTTTTCTCTCTCTTTTAGCTAATGGTCGCTTCTAAATACCAATTCACCAATTTACAGATTCGGATTAACGTCACTATCGTGTTTTGCACGTACCAACTACCTCCTGTTTTTGTCATTAGACACTTACCAGTTGATGTTTTCACTTTTTCTTTCCTTCCCAAGAGTGAAAAAAAATCACAGAGTAGTGGTATATACAACAATACCTCGGGATAAAAAGACCAGATAAAAGAAAGCAGGACAGTTTGCAATCCTTGAACTACGTCTAGTTGATTGAAATAGGAGAAATGCATTGGGCAGCAGCGGTAGCGATATTCTTTATTGTGGTCACAAAGTTTCTACAGTATACAAACAAATACCACGAGAAATGGATCTCTAAATTTGCACCAGGAAATGAATTATCCAAAAAATACTTAGCCAAGGTCAAAGAACGTCATGAATTAAAAGAATTCAACAACTCTATCTCCGCCCAGGATAATTATGCCAAATGGACTAAGAACAATAGAAAATTGGACTCGTTAGATAAGGAAATAAATAACTTGAAGGACGAAATACAATCAGAAAACAAAGCCTTTCAGGCCCATCTTCACAAACTCAGGTTATTGGCATTGACGGTGCCATTTTTTGTGTTTAAGATTATGTACGGCAAGACACCAGTTTACAAGTTGAGTTCCTCGACTAGCACCTTGTTCCCTACGTTTGTAAGTGGTGTTTGGTCTCAAGGCTGGTTATATGTTCTCTTGCATCCTCTAAGGACTATTTCTCAGAAATGGCATATAATGGAGGGCAAATTTGGTGCTTCCAAGTTTGATGATATGGCTTTACAGAGTGTCTCTTTGGGAATCTGGGTTTGGGCATTGATGAATGTCATCAACGGCGTGGAATTTATCGTTAAGCAATTGTTTTTGACTCCCAAAATGGAAGCACCTGCATCTGTAGAGACTCAAGAGGAGAAAGCCTTGGATGCTGTCGACGATGCCATTATTTTAGATTAGTGTTATTACATTATGTATGTATATATAATATGTTTATGTATTGGAGTATACAATAGAAAGAAAATGAAATATAAATGTCAACATTCCTATTTGTTTTATTTATAAAGTTTTAGTAAATCTCCAGTATTCTTAATGTCCTCTGTCTCCAATCTTTTGAATAACTGCCCCCCTCTTTTATGAACTGCCAAGTTCATTTCCAAATGGTTTATCACCCTTGCCATTTTATCCCTGTTTGCATCATTCTTACCAAGCTTCCTGTCACCAAACTTTAGTAAAACGCGTGACAGGTAATATAACCAATACAAATTTGTCATGGGCTCAAAAGCTGACGCGTCCATGTTCAACAAGATTCGCATACTTTGATAGATTTCAAACTCAAATTGATACTGGTATTCGTTTATTTTACTCTTGTCTTTCCCATTTAGAAAAAAGAGTGGATGATCTAGCCGTAGATATAAAACATCATCTTGAGGAGTTTGCAATCTACTACATTTAAAATCAATAATTGTTATATTCCCATTACCATCTATCAAAATATTATCCAAAGTAAGATTACGATGTTCAAATTTCAAATTTTTTTCCAACCCATGAATTATACCAGCACAAGACCAAAAAATCTTTAGAATCTGCTTCCAGTTTTTCAGTGAGATTAACGAAATTGGGGTACCGTGATCTTTGAATAGTAAGTACAAATACAACCCCCCATTTGCCTCTTTAACAACAAAACTTTTCAATAATTGCGGTATGCCATCAAATTTTTGTTGCATGATTTTGAGTTTTTCCAGTTCCTGCAAAGATAAGAACTTTCTATCCCATGTAATGTCATCAATAGTACCGAGAGAAACTTTTTTACAGATTACTTCACCAATTTGCCAAACATTTGATGTTAATTGTATTGATGACAAATGGTTTACATCGTTGATTAAAGGCAATACATCTCCTTTTGCGGGGTTTAAAATTCTCTTTATATCACAATTTAGTAGAATCTGTCTTAGAAGTGTCTCATCATGATCATTTTTGTTCATCGGTAAAGATGATTTAGAATTTAATGAGAGTAATGAGGTCGAATATCTTAATTTGTTCTGAATTTTATCACGGGAAACTTGGTCCGGTACAGGTAACGATATTCGGTGACTCAACGTAGAATTTTTGGAACTGTAGCTACAAGAGTCATCATTGCTGCTATTAGTTGCTGTCGATGGTGCTATCATGGAGGACTTTCCTTTGTTTCTTTTGAATTTTTGTAAGGATGCATGTGAACTTTTGTGCTTCAAACTTGATTGCGAATTCCTTTTCTTCAACACGTTCAAAGATAGACTTGAGGAAGAAGCTTTGTTTTTCAAAGTAGTTTCCATGGAAGATATTGTATCGCTGCTTTCAGAATACGTATTTGAACTGAAGATAGTCTTATGGAAATCTGAAAAGGATGTCTTATGTTTTACCATATTTCTTGGTTCAACGGGTGTCATGGAATCACGACGGTTTACTGCAGGAAAGGTTTTTAAAGAATGGTGGTCTGGTTGCAACAATGCAGGTGCCTGGTTCTTATTTCTCTTCCAGAATCTCCATTTAGACGAGCTGGAAGAAGAGACAGTGGAAGAAATCGACGATCTTCTCGAGGACAATGATGCATTATATAGTGGTTGTTGCTGTTGTGGTTGTGAAGTGGGCCTTTTAGAATGATTAACAAGCGGCTTCAATGGTGTCCTAAGTCTGTTTTCCGAACTAGTGGAAGCAATTGATGAATTTTTTTTGCCCATAGTTGGAGGCAGATTTTCCTTACCTTGCGGAATCCCGATCCCAGGTTGTGATATATCATCGTTTATGCCTATCTTGGTAAACAATTGTCTGAGGGAAAGACCAGTGGACGATCTTTTCAAAGAAGAAGAAGCAGAGATAGAGCTATTAGATGCTACCGTATCTAAGCTTGAATAACTCTGCAAGGATTTTCTTTTTTGTTGCAAAACGTTCCTCGATTCCCTGTCCTTATGAGATTCACTGGTAAAGCTTGAAGAAAGTACAGACCATCTTTTCTTAGATTTAGATGATGAAACAGCAGAATGATTGGATAATAGAGACCATCGTTTTTTGGAATTGGAAGTCGTTTTCCTTGATGTATTATTGCCGGTGGTAACATTTAAAGATGCATTAGACTCCCTCATCTTTAAGATAGCAGAGCTTTCCAGCTCGTCAGCTGTGTCAGCAGTCAAATCAGTGTCACAATCGTCATCATTATCAGATACCTCTAGAGCAATGAATCGTTTATCTTCGACAAATTCTTCGAACGACGTTTCAAAATCCATGGGGGGCTCGACTTGGTGCGATTTAAGGGTATGACTTAATAGTAATTGAATTACAATGTCGAAATGAAGTAGCATTTAGAAAAACTACTTCACATCAAATACTTAATAAATAAAAATAAACATTGATAAAGTTGTTATTTTTTCTATTGTTATTTTGTTTACGTTTTACCAAAAAGGGCAAAGACGATCCGTCACGAGCGATCATAATAACGGGAAGGGAAACCAAACTTATACTTATTTGTTTATCTTTTTATATATGTATATTTTATCTTAGTCATTTCCTTTAATGTGTGGCCAATTTAGACTCTCAAGCCTAATTCAGGTCTCTTTATGGACCTTCTGGTTTTCGTAGAAGACCTGGTTAACTCACCAACGTCCCTCAAAGTTCTACCTTGGGCATCATCCTTCTTCAATTGATATATTCTAACCATCCAGTTTTCGGAAGTAAAAACTTCGTCGAAGTAGTCTAATGGTGGGACGTCTAATGGTGTGATCATTTGTTGACGCACTCTGTCAGTGGCTTGGCCACCATTGAATAATTGTGGGAAATCTTTGTAGGACATCTTGTAAAGTAGCGAGTTCCTCATGGTCTCAGAAGCCCTTGCATCTACTCTGTATTCTCCCTCTGCGGTATAGAAATCACGCTCTTTTATCTCTTCTGGCCAGATTCCCTCGCTAATTCTGATCATCCACAAGAATTTGTTGATGTCATCACCACCAAACCCAATTAGACCACCAAAGATGACCAAGACATAATCGACATCATGCTCTTTTAGAATTTCGTAAGATTTCTCTTCAGGGGAAGCCATGGCTTTACCAACGATGGCGATGTGAGTATTGTTCCACGTGTTGTTATCGACTAAAGTGGTTCTGTCTGCCATGCCACCAATTTGGTAACCGTAATCCCACCACGCTGCAACCTTACTGTCCTCATCAGAGTTCATTCTTAACCAATAGTACGCTTCCCTGAAGTCGTCGATCAACGCCAATTTACCATCTGGGGTTTGTGATGGCAAAACAACAGAAGGAGAAGAGTATGCAGTTCTTGTTACCCAAGTAGAATGGAAGACGAAAAGATACAAATAAAAGATGAATGATCCGGAAACAATCAATTTGGCCAGTAGTGCCGCAGGTTTGATGGCGTATTTGCGGTCACTTGTCTTGAAATCCAGGTAGATGTCAAATATCTTGGACAATGCGACGGCGGCGGACACACAGATGACTGGTGTCAAAGTCAACATCAATCTAACCATAACACCGGCAAAGTACGAACACAGAACGGAGTAAGCGATGACAAAAACGTGCCCGTCTTTCAAGTCGAGGAATAGTAGGAATACACCGGCGGGGAATAGCCAGATCAAAAAGTGGGTATCAAAGAAGAAAGCGGGCCACGAAACGGGTTGATGTTCGGAAACGGAGGCAATGATAGGAATGTGGATCTTTGCGTAGTTGGTATCCCATAACGAATAAAATCTACCAGTCCAAGGGGCAATCAACCCCATATAGGTCAAGGCAGAAAGTCCGACCACACCAAGGACCAAGATCAAAAACAGAGAAACCATCATGATGACTTTAAACTTAGCTGTGCTGATTTGGCCCTTCACGAAGTCACCGAAGGCGACAATCTGAATCAAACCGAAAACACCCAATGCGGCCATGTGGTCGTTAGACCTGATAGGTAGGAAACCGACAAATGGGATCTGCATGGATGCAACAGTTCCAATAGCGTACCAAGTGGTGTAGGCAGAATACAGTTTGGACGAATATCTGCCCATCAAAATCAGCAAAAAGACATGGAGTGGGATCAAGTTGGTGATGAACACGTATCCACCCCAAGCCGACACCATGTAGAAGTAGAATAAAGCTGCACACGTTGCGTGCATGATAGAGCCAGTCTTTTGGGCCTTAATCCAAAACATGAAAGTGACCATTAATAGTGTAATGGCAATGGCCTCATTATCGTAGGACCCCGCCACTGATCTAGATATATAACCGGGGACAATGGCTATAAAACCAGCAGCCAAAAGCCCAGCGCTGGCATCTTTAATCTCTTTCGTAAATTCATAAGTCGCCCAGGCGGTGACCCCAGAAAATAGTGGCGCAAATAGCACACAAACGTTTCTGATGTCAATGGGCAAGCCCAACCAGTTGCGCAGGGCGTGCCAGATGAACGCACTAGTCGTCATCAAACCAGGATATAAAGTCCCTCCAGTAACCCTTCCGAGGGGGTACCAGGTACGGTCGTCAAACCAGTTCAAAAACTTGTAAAACGAATTGTTGACGAGATACTTGGTAGCCCTATAATTGAACCAGGGGTCGAATTCATGGATAATAGACTCAAATTTGATGACTGCAAACAAACGTGATGATATGGCAGCCCCAAAAATCGCCACGAAGATGACGAGCTTGAGGATGGTCTGAAACACAGACAAAACACACGACCGGTCGGATCCCATGGCAGCTGTGATAATGACGAATGGTAGTTAGGATTTACGGCTGTGAATGCGATTGCGGATGCTATGTCACGTTGAATTAGACCGTGCTTTTGCTGCTTTTCTTTCTTGCAGACTTGCTCTTTTGTTCGTGTCTTATTTTGTCAATTCTCGACCAGCGCGAAAAAGCAACCGTCGATGGTGACCATTTAGCAGAGGCGAAGAGAAGTAAAAGAAAGCTTATGATATGACTATTGAGACCTGGAATAGGTACGAAGCGCCAGTGAGGAGGACTGGGCAGCACAGTTGTAGTGGAGACCAGAATGACTGCGTTGCATAGTGTGTCCAAAACGCCCGCGATCAAGGAAGAGGAGGAGGACGGTGATGAGCGAGACGGCAGAGGAGTTCCCCTGGGACCAAGGAACCATGACTACCGTGGCAGGAAAGGTGATGAGGAAAGCGGTGCTGACACAGTGACATCTCCCATCACATTTGAAAAGAAGAAGGTAGCGCCCAGGGCGTTAACGCATTCCGAACAGAGTATTTTGAGCAGCATCTCATTGAAATCGATGGTAAATCAACATCGTCAGCAGCAGTTGCAGCAAGAGAGCTCAACAGGGGCAGGCACTGGGTTTGTTGACAGAAAGCAGCAGATCCAATCTCCGGCGATGGTGTCCATATTGAGGAAGAACTCTGCTGAGGAGAATGTTCGCAGCAGCCACAGTAGCAAGCTCGGTGAAGGGCAGATAGATGGTAGGAAGGCTTCTGCTAGTAAGGAGATCGGCAAGACGTTGCCATTCACGGATGACCAAAGATCGAACCCTGAACTAGATCCCACCAATAGCGTGGTGGATGTTAGCAGGGGCAAGAATACAAAGAGCAAAACTGTGTTCAATGAGTTAGAAGATGATGCCGATGACGATGACGAGGTTCGACAAAAGAATCTAACCACGCAGGCGTTACGCAAGTTGTCGTCGTTCAAAATGAATGCTAGTTCTAATTTGAGGTTGAGTAAAGAAAACAAGGCGAAAGAGTCTTCATCTTCGTCCACGTCTTCAGTGTCGTCATCGTCGACGTCGAAGGTGGAAAATATTGTCGACAAGCTGACTACAACGAATTCCAGCTCGATGTCCCAACTGCGGTTTGGCAACACGAACGTCATTATTGATTCGGTGAATCATGCGGCGAAACCGCCGCATCAGCAGATGCTAAGGAAACCCTCGCTGGAATTTTTACCGCAGCCTGCTTCGAGCACTAATCTGAATTTTAATTCCAATAAACATAAATCAAATGTAAGACAGATCAGTAACCCTAAAAAACCGCTATACATCCCCGCCGTGCTGAGGAAAGTTTCAGAGACAAACATAACTAATGACGATCTGTTGAATGCAACATTGTCGTCTTACTACAAGAAGGCATCTAACCTGGAACATGGCTTTAATCCAAGCAAGTCGCAATCCGCTAGCGTTCAGAATGCGAACAACCTACGGATCATATCTTCTCAATCCAGCGTACAATCGAACACATCGTCAATCTTAGAAAGCTACAAAAACAAAATATCCTCGTACTTGTTCCCGAATTCTATTCCGAACAGCGACAGAATCAACTTAATACCAACTATTTCAAACAGAAACTCTGCCAGAGTAAACCCGCCCACCAAGGACCACTGGATTCCGGACAGTAAGAGGAATTCTTGTCGTTACTGCCATAAGCCTTTTACCCTGTGGGAAAGGAAACATCATTGCAGGCATTGCGGGGACATCTTTTGTCAAGACCATTTGCGCCATTGGCTGTACCTGGACTCGCAGGCAAATTTTATAATGATCAACGAACTAAACAATGGTGGCATAAATGGCGGTGGCACTCTCTGTAAAATATGCGATGACTGTCTGGTCGAGTACGAGAACCTTTCAACCACGAACCATAACGCAAACACGAACGAGGATAACATAAACGTTGAGGAGGGCGAAGATGACGATAATGACAATAGGAAGAAATTACGCAATTACTACAAGAATAGGCAGATGAACGCTCTTTTCAGACCAAAGAAGGGCGCTTCGTCCCAAGAGCATGCCACGGTTGATCGAGACACAACAACGCCCATCCAGGTGAAGTCGAACGACGAAGAAGCAGATAATGAGAATACGGGGGGAGAACAAGAAGAAGGTAATGATGTTTTGGGCAGTGTTATCGGCTCTGTGCCTGCAAACTGGAATTGGAGTAGTTTCTGATGAACATTTTTTGCGAGACAAGCGAAGAGAGGATGTACACTATTGATGTATGACCATTATGTATACAATAAACTTAATATAATATGATATAATATAATATAATATATAACACTAACACTTTCCTGAGGATTTTCGGTATGGCGCCGAGCGAAATTTTAAAGAGAACAACAGAAACAGTCACCAAGACTTCTTCAATTAGGCAGCGCAAAACGGACACAACAGCAGTAAAGACAACCGGAATGGACTCGATTATACCGGCAGGCGTCAAGCTAGATGATTTACAAGTGATATTGGCTAAGAATGAGAATGAAACCAGGGACAAAGTGTGTAAGCAGATCAACGAAGCACGCGATGAAATTCTGCCGTTACGATTGCAGTTCAATGAATTCATACAGATAATGGCAAACATAGACCAAGAAGGACCCAAACAGGCCGACCGTATGGCCAAATACCTACATATCAGAGACAAGATTTTGCAACTGAACGATAGATTCCAGACTTTGTCTTCGCATTTAGAAGCACTGCAACCTTTATTCAGCACTGTACCAGAATACTTGAAAACTGCAGATAACAGGGACAGAAGTTTCCAGCTTTTGGAACCGTTGAGCACCTATAACAAAAATGGCAACGCCGTTTGCTCGACAGCAGCTGTTGTAAGCACCAACCACTCTACGGCCGCTTCGACACCCACCACAACTGCCACCCCTCATGCAAATCCCATCACACATGCGCACTCGCTTTCGAATCCAAATAGCACCGCTACAATGCAACATAATCCCCTGGCCGGCAAGAGAGGTCCAAAAAGCGGTAGTACTATGGGAACTCCAACCGTACATAATAGCACTGCAGCTGCACCGATTGCGGCACCTAAAAAGCCAAGAAAACCAAGACAAACCAAGAAGGCAAAGGCTCAAGCTCAGGCTCAAGCGCAGGCTCAAGCGCAGGCTCAAGCGCAGGTCTACGCACAGCAGTCGACTGTCCAGACGCCAATAACAGCATCGATGGCAGCCGCGCTACCCAACCCCACTCCTAGCATGATTAACAGCGTTTCGCCCACAAATGTTATGGGCACGCCACTGACCAACATGATGTCTCCCATGGGGAACGCATACTCAATGGGAGCTCAAAACCAAGGGGGACAAGTATCTATGTCACAATTCAATGGCAGCGGCAATGGATCCAATCCAAATACAAATACAAACTCCAATAACACCCCGCTACAGTCACAATTAAACCTAAACAATCTAACCCCTGCTAATATCCTAAATATGAGCATGAACAACGATTTCCAGCAGCAGCAGCAGCCTCAACCACAGTACAATATGAATATGGGCATGAATAACATGAATAACGGGGGGAAAGAACTGGATTCTCTAGACCTGAACAATCTGGAATTAGGTGGTCTGAACATGGATTTCTTGTGACTGGTGCATCTATGTATCCAAGATAGTAATTATCTGTATAATCTTCTATTCTTTATACCTTATTACCCGAAAGGCTTTTCTTTTTATTTTTTATTTTTTTTCACTTCTTGACCGTGGAAGAATGACTAATTTTACTATTTGTCATATAAGAATCATCGAGATTCTTACACTTTTTATGGACTGTAAACATCGATTGCTCCAAAAAGGGACATAGCACACCGACAGACCATGTCAGAACAACTCAGACAAACATTTGCTAACGCTAAAAAAGAAAACAGGAACGCCTTGGTCACATTTATGACCGCAGGTTACCCAACAGTCAAAGACACTGTCCCTATTCTCAAGGGTTTCCAGGATGGTGGTGTAGATATCATCGAATTGGGTATGCCCTTCTCTGATCCAATTGCAGATGGTCCTACAATTCAATTATCTAATACTGTGGCTTTGCAAAACGGTGTTACCTTGCCTCAAACTCTAGAAATGGTCTCCCAAGCTAGAAATGAAGGTGTTACCGTACCCATAATCCTAATGGGTTACTATAACCCTATTCTAAACTACGGTGAAGAAAGATTTATTCAGGACGCTGCCAAGGCTGGTGCTAATGGTTTTATCATCGTCGATTTGCCACCAGAGGAGGCGTTGAAGGTCAGAAACTACGTCAATGATAATGGTTTGAGCCTGATCCCACTAGTGGCTCCTTCTACCACCGACGAAAGATTGGAATTACTATCGCATATTGCCGATTCGTTTGTCTACGTTGTGTCTAGAATGGGTACTACTGGTGTTCAAAGTTCTGTGGCCAGTGATTTGGATGAACTCATCTCTAGAGTCAGAAAGTACACCAAGGATACTCCTTTGGCCGTTGGGTTTGGTGTCTCTACCAGAGAACATTTCCAATCAGTTGGTAGTGTTGCTGACGGTGTAGTGATTGGTTCCAAAATCGTCACATTATGTGGAGATGCTCCAGAGGGCAAAAGGTACGACGTTGCTAAGGAATATGTACAGGGAATTCTAAATGGTGCTAAGCATAAGGTTCTGTCCAAGGACGAATTCTTTGCCTTTCAAAAAGAGTCCTTGAAGTCCGCAAACGTTAAGAAGGAAATACTGGACGAATTTGATGAAAATCACAAGCACCCAATTAGATTTGGGGACTTTGGTGGTCAGTATGTCCCAGAAGCTCTTCATGCATGTCTAAGAGAGTTGGAAAAGGGTTTTGATGAAGCTGTCGCCGATCCCACATTCTGGGAAGACTTCAAATCCTTGTATTCTTATATTGGCCGTCCTTCTTCACTACACAAAGCTGAGAGATTAACTGAGCATTGTCAAGGTGCTCAAATCTGGTTGAAGAGAGAAGATCTTAACCACACGGGATCTCACAAGATCAACAATGCTTTAGCACAAGTTCTTCTAGCTAAAAGATTAGGCAAGAAGAACGTTATTGCTGAAACCGGTGCTGGTCAACACGGTGTTGCCACTGCCACTGCATGTGCTAAATTTGGCTTAACCTGTACTGTGTTCATGGGTGCAGAAGATGTTCGTCGCCAAGCTTTAAACGTCTTCAGAATGAGAATTCTCGGTGCTAAAGTAATTGCTGTTACTAATGGTACAAAGACTCTAAGAGACGCTACTTCAGAGGCATTCAGATTTTGGGTTACTAACTTGAAAACTACTTACTACGTCGTCGGTTCTGCCATTGGTCCTCACCCATATCCAACTTTGGTTAGAACTTTCCAAAGTGTCATTGGTAAAGAAACCAAGGAACAGTTTGCTGCCATGAACAATGGTAAATTACCTGACGCAGTTGTTGCATGTGTTGGGGGTGGTTCCAACTCTACAGGTATGTTTTCACCATTCGAGCATGATACTTCCGTTAAGTTATTGGGTGTGGAAGCCGGTGGTGATGGTGTAGATACAAAGTTCCACTCTGCTACTCTAACTGCCGGTAGACCTGGTGTCTTCCATGGTGTCAAGACTTATGTCTTGCAAGATAGTGATGGTCAAGTCCATGATACTCATTCTGTTTCTGCTGGGTTAGACTACCCAGGTGTCGGTCCAGAATTGGCATATTGGAAATCTACTGGCCGTGCTCAATTCATTGCAGCTACTGACGCTCAGGCTCTGCTTGGCTTTAAATTATTATCTCAATTAGAAGGTATTATTCCCGCTTTGGAATCTTCTCATGCTGTTTATGGCGCTTGCGAATTGGCTAAGACGATGAAGCCTGATCAACATTTGGTTATCAATATTTCTGGTAGAGGTGATAAAGATGTCCAAAGTGTCGCTGAAGTCTTGCCGAAATTAGGTCCAAAGATAGGTTGGGATTTGAGATTCGAAGAAGACCCATCTGCCTAATGAGTAATATCTGATAAGGAACGCTTTTATTTAGCTTTTTAACTACATAGACGAATATAATATACGATCGGGATACATTAGCATATTCAGCTCTTTTACCTCTCAATTTGCTCAAGATTAGTATCGTGACCAATTTTAGATCATTTCGGTCAGAACAGCCACATTTTCGCGTAATTTAAAAGTTCAATTATTGTATGCGTGACACATTATATTAGCGTCAACTGTTAATAAGGAAGTAGTGGATAATAACGGTTCAGGTTGCTTCACAATGCTTATTTCAAAATCTAAGATGTTTAAAACATTTTGGATACTAACCAGCATAGTTCTCCTGGCATCTGCCACCGTTGATATTAGTAAACTACAAGAATTCGAAGAATATCAAAAGTTCACGAATGAATCTTTACTGTGGGCACCGTATAGATCCAATTGTTACTTTGGTATGAGGCCCAGATATGTCCATGAAAGTCCACTAATTATGGGTATCATGTGGTTCAACAGTTTGAGTCAGGATGGCTTACATTCGTTAAGACATTTTGCAACGCCTCAGGATAAATTGCAAAAGTATGGTTGGGAAGTGTATGATCCAAGAATTGGTGGTAAAGAAGTTTTTATTGATGAAAAAAATAACTTGAACTTGACTGTTTATTTTGTAAAGAGCAAGAACGGGGAAAATTGGTCAGTGAGAGTTCAAGGTGAGCCTTTGGATCCCAAGAGACCATCTACAGCATCTGTCGTATTGTACTTTAGTCAAAATGGTGGCGAGATAGATGGAAAATCTTCCTTAGCAATGATAGGTCATGACGGCCCTAATGACATGAAATTCTTCGGATATTCTAAAGAATTAGGCGAGTATCATCTTACAGTAAAGGACAATTTTGGTCACTACTTCAAAAATCCGGAATATGAAACCATGGAAGTAGCACCAGGAAGTGACTGCTCTAAAACAAGTCATTTATCACTTCAAATCCCGGATAAAGAAGTTTGGAAGGCTCGTGATGTTTTCCAATCTCTAGTTAGCGATTCGATACGTGATATACTGGAAAAGGAAGAGACAAAGCAGCGTCCTGCTGATTTAATACCAAGTGTTTTAACTATTAGAAATTTGTACAATTTTAATCCTGGTAATTTTCATTATATACAAAAGACATTTGATTTGACCAAAAAAGATGGGTTCCAATTTGATATCACTTACAATAAACTTGGCACTACTCAAAGTATTTCCACCAGGGAACAAGTTACGGAGTTGATTACTTGGTCACTAAATGAGATAAACGCGCGTTTTGATAAGCAGTTTAGTTTTGGAGAAGGTCCCGACTCAATTGAAAGCGTGGAGGTCAAAAGAAGATTTGCTTTAGAGACGCTATCAAACCTATTAGGAGGAATCGGTTATTTCTATGGGAATCAACTAATTGATCGTGAAACAGAATTTGATGAGAGCCAGTTTACAGAGATCAAACTGCTGAATGCAAAAGAGGAAGGTCCATTTGAACTGTTTACCAGCGTTCCGAGCCGTGGCTTTTTCCCACGTGGATTCTATTGGGATGAAGGTTTCCATCTTCTACAAATTATGGAGTATGATTTTGACCTTGCCTTTGAAATCTTAGCGAGCTGGTTTGAAATGATCGAAGATGATAGTGGTTGGATTGCTAGAGAAATTATACTGGGTAATGAGGCAAGGAGTAAAGTTCCGCAGGAATTTCAGGTGCAAAATCCCAATATTGCTAATCCGCCAACTTTATTGCTAGCATTTAGTGAAATGCTTTCTAGGGCCATTGAAAACATCGGCGATTTCAACAGTGACAGCTACCACCAAGTCATGTTCAATAGTAGGACAGCCAAGTTTATGACGAACAATCTAGAAGCCAATCCTGGCTTGCTAACCGAATATGCCAAGAAAATTTATCCTAAGCTATTGAAGCACTATAATTGGTTCAGAAAATCTCAAGCAGGACTTATTGATGAATATGAGGAAATATTGGAAGATGAAGGAATATGGGATAAGATTCATAAGAACGAAGTTTATAGATGGGTTGGGCGTACCTTCACTCATTGTTTGCCAAGCGGTATGGATGACTATCCTAGAGCACAACCACCAGATGTAGCAGAATTGAACGTAGACGCATTAGCATGGGTGGGCGTTATGACAAGATCCATGAAGCAAATTGCTCACGTGTTGAAGTTAACACAGGACGAGCAAAGATATGCACAAATTGAGCAAGAGGTGGTCGAGAATCTGGATTTGTTACACTGGAGTGAAAATGACAATTGCTACTGTGATATTAGCATCGATCCAGAAGACGATGAGATTAGGGAGTTTGTATGTCATGAGGGTTACGTCTCCGTATTGCCCTTTGCATTGAAGCTAATCCCCAAAAACTCACCCAAGCTAGAGAAAGTAGTTGCTTTGATGAGTGACCCAGAAAAAATCTTTTCAGACTATGGGCTGTTATCACTATCGAGACAAGACGACTATTTCGGCAAGGATGAAAACTATTGGAGAGGCCCAATTTGGATGAATATTAATTACTTGTGTCTTGACGCAATGAGATACTACTACCCAGAGGTGATTCTCGACGTGGCTGGTGAGGCTAGCAATGCCAAGAAACTGTACCAAAGTTTAAAGATTAATCTCAGTAACAACATATACAAAGTTTGGGAAGAACAAGGTTATTGTTATGAAAATTACAGTCCGATAGATGGTCATGGTACTGGTGCTGAGCATTTCACAGGCTGGACAGCACTTGTTGTCAACATCCTTGGACGCTTCTGAATCTATGTAGATATTTTCAGTCATATAAACAGATATGTAACCAGATATGTACCAGTATGCAGGATGAAAATTATAAATGTTCCAGCTATTCGAAAAGGGCCTCGCATCTCTTAGTTAGAGCCAGCATTTTCAGCTTTTTTTTTCTCGCGTTTATTTACATTTCGATGCGGCTGTGAGAAAAAGTTAAAAAATCGTGGAAACCAGCAACTGGTAACTAGCAGTCTGGGCCATTGCAGCTAAAAGCCAGACAAATAAACAATCGAAAACACACTCGAAACATGCATTATGAAATGTCACATTTTTTTTTTTTCTTTTGGGGATTAATGGTTGCGAAGTGAGGTCTTTTCTATTTACTGCGGTAAGATGAATAAAAGTTAGGGAATGTTATTGTTTACAAGCTGGATACTAGATCTCAAAATGTTAAAGTGTAAGGACTGACAACAAAATATGCTGCACCGAAAACAAATTAAGAATCTGAGGAGGGACTATTTAAGTGGAAAGAAAATTGAAGTTCAATGATCGTGTTTTCCTTCTGCTTATCCAAATACACTGTTATATATTAAGGCAACAGTACTATAATCGTCAGTTACGCAACAAAGACAGTCCACTCTTTTAGAAGAATAAGCCTTTACTGATATACCTCCACTGTAATAAATCTATTCTATTCTCTGTACAGTTTATCGACTTATTATTACGCTACACTCATTAATATAATATCTAATAGAAAACCATCATGATTTCACCCATAAGCTTTCTATCATCGCTGCTATGCTTAACTTATCTAACCTCAGCTTTACCGATTCTTCCTAAGAGAGAAGTTGTAACGAGAGTTCACACAGCAAGCACAACTAATGTTGTGACTGATTTTTACTCCACTACTACCGAAGTTGTTATTGCCCCAACTGTCGAATTCCTAATAAGCGATAGTGTTACCTTTACAACAACCTTAATTCCACAAGGTGTGAACCCAACAGCTGAACCAACTACGACTATCACTAAAGTTCTCTTAAAAAAGGCTGAAATGAGTACATCTTCGCAGCCAACCTCTACTTTGCAGCCAAGCACTATTCCACAATCAACCTCCTCTTTTCAAGCAGAATCTACTTTGCAAGCCGTCTCTACGCAACAAACTGCTATGTATGTTTCTGCAGGTACTAGTGAGGATGTGCAACAATTAGCTACTACTTCTACCTCTATCTCCTCCTCTCCTTCCCCTACCACTACGTCTACTTCCACACAAAATATCGTGAGTGGTGTCGGTGAAGCCAATGTTGAAGGCAACACTCAAAGTCAGCATCATTCTCACCAAGCAGCTGCGACTTCAACTTTGAATCAACAAACGACTACCTCAATTGCTTCTCAGGAGTCCACCGAATCAACCAATACACCTACGTCGTCCTCTACGTCGTCCTCTACTTCTTCTTCTACTTCTTCTTCTACTTCTTCCTCTACTTC
>ERZ794946.231-NODE-231-length-25470-cov-14.292859_pt1 | contig 25470 bp, 20 predicted proteins | sample MGYA00433072_ERZ794946 | MGnify/ENA primary metagenome ERZ794946 (study PRJEB30137, sample SAMN04331413) | food metagenome | isolation source: Y3 must sample point D1 replicate A | place: Australia: South Australia | collected 2014 ...
GGACCTACATTAGTCTAATGTTAACCTTATAGCGTTCGGCCTCTTCTAGCAACTCGAGGAGACCCTAGAGCGCCTCTCTATTTTTGACGGCCGCGTTACCTTTCTCTACTGCCCGAATGGCATCTTAGCTATCTATAGCTATAATGTAGTTATAGTAACTCTAGCTCCGGACCGGTACTATGTAGTCGATTGCCTGTTTAATGGCCTAGAGCTCGGCCGACAAGACCGGACACGTGCTTGCCTATCCTATCGTGGCTTAGTATATCGTTTCGATCGGCCCTCGGCCGCTTCCTATCTCTACTGCGCATCTACTAACCCCGTTTCTTACGGAGGCGTCGGTGTAGAGGATGGCGGTGCCGTATCTTTGCTCCCGTTCTAGGAACTCCCGCGCTTAATCCTGTTCTACCTTTAGACATTGGTCCGCTCGATCTTTCTATAGTAGGATAATCTAGGTCTAGAGTGGAATTGGTGCTAGACCTCCTCTCGGGCTGTACTGTCTTTTATAGACCTACTATGTCTCTTATAACGGTGACTCTTGCGCTGTAGCCCCTCTTTATATGTTATGCATACCCTGTTAGAGTAGATTGCTCTCTTGTAGCGATGTTAGACTAGCTAAGTGTGCTGCTACCTTTCTCGTAAGCCTCTCTCTAACCGGCTCTAGGCTCGCCTCGGCTTCGAGGATCCGTAGTGCGACGCCGTTAAAGGCCCTTAGTATAATCTTAGCTCCCATCTTCTAAACTCTCTCGAGGCGGTTAACTAGCCTCGATATCCCTCGTCTGTCTTAGCTAAACTACGATGATGCCGCGTAGTCGGTAGTAGGAATCGCCACCGACCGATACAGCTGCCTTATCTGCTTTAGCCTAAGACCTCTTAGCCTCGCTAGCGCTAGACACTTGGCCGTCGCGGCTGTTATTACCCTTTCGACGTAAGCATCCATCCTTAGCTTTCCGTCTAGCGTGACACCGAGGATCTTGACCCTGTCTGTACTATTAATTTCCGCCCCGTTGAACATAAGTAGCGGGCTACGAAGTAACTTCCGTAGCTGTCGCGAGAAGTGGACAAACCCTGTCTTTTCTGCCTCGAATGTGGCCCCGCTCTCTCTTGCCCATGCTTCGGCCTTAGGGATGACTGTACGCTGTATTTTCTGGGTGTTCAGCACCGCGGTAGGGCCTACTACCCACGTAGTATAGTCGTCGATGAATCCTATCGATCCGCCATAACGGTCGTTAGCCTGCTCGACCAGGTTGGCGTTGTACATGACGTATAGAATGGGCGATAGGGGTGATCCTTGTGGAATTCCGGCGTGTTGGATCTGTATACCAACACCGATGCCGTCCGGTCAGAGCAGAAGCTGCGGACCCACCCCACTAGCTCTGCCGGCGTGCGTGCTTTACCCGGGTGTTTCACTGAAACACCCGCCGAATCTGGTAAGGCGGGGATGCTTGGCACGCCCGAAGTAGAAATTTCTACTCGAAACACCCACCGAAACACCCGTTCAGTATCTCTAGCAGACATAACCCAATATTCTTCTAGAATTGACAAGTTGTAGCTTATAGCATGCGATAACGATCTCACTACTCAGAAATCCAAGGATAAGTATAGGGATGTGGGAATGGTGGTCTAAACTTCGTTGTCGTGGATTTGAAGTTCGCCAAGAGATGCGCCCGCTCAAGTCGCAGCCAAGGTCACCCACACGCCATGTAAGTAAAGCATTCTATGCATTGAGAGACATTGCATTTCTTGGACTATAGAGTAATCTCATCATTTTCTTCATCAGACGAATCTTGAACAATCTGAAGCAATCGCGAAGATGCTCGCGTGTGAGACACAGATTGACAAGCGTTCTCAGATTCCGCTTGGTCTGACTGCACTTTTGTGTTCCCAAAATCATGATGTCTGACTTGCTCAAGTCCAGCAACCGAAGGTACAAGATCTGCTTTCAGGCAGGCTAGCGCTCGGAGAGCATACTCGCGGCAAGAGTCACAGCAATTGCGTACAAGATGACTAGAAGACGTGCCGTTCTTCTCAAAGTACTCGTAGATTTCAGCAAATCTGGCGAATAGACGTGCAAACTCTGGACCATCATAAGCCGAAGCAGCAGATGTACTTTTTCGCGACTGAGATACTTGACCATCCAGACTACTGAAAGGTATGTCATCCAAGAGTTGGGAAAGCCCAGAAGATGGAGACGCACACAGCGGCGTCACCGGTTCAATGATGCGATGTCCACGAACTTTTTTGATGCGATAATCACCACTTTTGTGTACAGCCGAGAACACAGCATTAGTACGATCATCGGTGTGGCCATCATCCACAGAGTCGGCATCAGATTCAATAACAACAGGCTCGTCGTTTACGCACAGCTTTGGTATCTTAGAATCAGGCTCTTCCCCGGGCGTTTGATGTTCCAGCAAGGTTCGCTTTCTCTTGTTCAAGAGGGCAAGAGTTGACTTTGAGGCTGCAGGATTCAACGGTTTCATCTCGAGTATGTCTTGTCTGATGCCAGTGGCATAAGCATCTATACTTTTCTTGTAAGAGATGAAGTCGTCAAGAGTCAAGATCGATGTTCTCTTCTGCCGCGTGCCACGTTTTCGTTGGGCTGGATCGGTTCTCTTGGTAAGTGCAGCTTGCCAACCAGCAACAGCGTCGTTCAGATTTGACACGTTAGCGCAAGTGATGGCTATCTGTGTTGTGATTCGTTTGGAAAGGTCTCTCATCGACTCCACCGGTCGTATTGAGTAGGGAACATGATCATACCAGTCCCCGCCCCAATGTTTTTCAATCCAATCATGATGGGTGTCTTTGGTGTACTGGACTGATGATCCAATTACTAACATGAGCCGGACGATGTTGCCATTGCCAAACTTTGAAAAGAAGGCTTTTTCAGATCGCATGTCAGCGCTCGGATGCGTGTTCCACAAGCTATTCATCTGAACCCAGCGCCAGACATATGCCGCGTCGACGCTAGCGTCTTCAGCCACATCGGCAGCTGCGGACATGATATCACTCGCAGCTTGTATCGGCGAAATGTCACTGCTAGGATTGTTGAGATGTTCCCATAATGATACGTTTGTACCGTCCCGAGTCTTGCGCGCGCGTAGCTCTCTCTCAACTTCGTCCGCCGCAATCAACTGGAGACGCGCATCTACGTCCCCCGCTGCAGCACGGCTATGAAGCGACTGACTAGACTGCTGCTTGTGCTGGGAAGCAGTTAGTGGGCTCGAGCTTTGCGTCAGCTGAAGACTCGCTGCAGATCGCGGTGCGTCGCTGCGATCCGGAGCCGAAATATGTGGCTGGGTCGAAGGCTGGGCGGTGTTGTTGTCAAGGGCGCCGGTCGCATGAGAAGAGGCAGGATCGAAGCGATACACTGTACGAGAGCGGACGTTTTTAACGCGCGCCATCGCTATAATGACGTGGTGAAAGACTACAAGAAAAGTGAGATTTAACCAGAGTAAAGATGATGGATGAGAAGAAGAACAGCGAGCGAGAAAAGTAAAGATGTAGGAAGAGAGTAGCGCGAAAAGCTTGCGTTGCTAGGATGCGCGAGGCTTCCAGTCCCCGAAGCGGGGTTGCTTGCCGCTCTTGGCGCAGTCAAACCCCATTGGTGCACAGTTGCAGCAAACTGCAGAGAGGTCACGATAGAGTGAGAACAGAGATCACGGAAGCAAATGTCCGACTATGCTCGCTTACAGGACGTGTTAGAGTTTAGAGGTGGTGTGATGTTCGTCCGCAGCTCTAGAGACAAGGCGGTGGCAGGGCATGAGAGGGGTCACTAAACATCTACTTCTCGCTTTCACAGTATCGTTGGTATCTTTAGCCAGAAGAAAGAAAGCAAGACACACTCAAATATTGCTAGCTATGGAGTTCGTATTTCGGCTCTCTGACAACGCGTCGAACGACACCCCGAACCCGAGCACCCCCATCACGCTACAGGAAGACGACGCGTCCGATGCCGAAAGACGCGTCCAAGAACTCGTTTCGCAATTTGTGTATCTTCCAGACCACAAGGCGCTTGTGTGTCAAGAGCACGGGTACGCCATCGACGGTGTGAAGGGACATCTGCAAAGAGAGCATAAGAATTCCGAGAGTGACGTGGTTAACGCCGTCGTTCAACACTACAGTAGCTACGAAATTGCAAGAGTGGACGAGATCGAGCCCCCCGAAGCAGGAAAGACAGCCATTAAGTGTCTACGCGCTCCAGTCCGAGGCTTCAGCTGCGCGTATAGGATCCAACAAGGCCGCACCGACCACTCTCATGATGCCGAAAGACACGAGACAGAGCCATGTGGCTACATCTCTGCCGACCGAAAGAACATTGGTAAGCACTGTCGCGATTCCCACAGGTGGAGATCGACACCAGCAGACCGTAAGTGCTGGACAGAGGTCTACGTCCAGGCATTCTCGGTCGTTCGCGGACACCAGAAATGGTTCGTTGTCAAGACAACCGATTAGGCAGCCAGAGAAGCGGCCAACATTCGTGAATCTCTACCCCGGGCCAAGCAGATCCAGTTCGACAGCATCAAAGGTGACTTCCACAAGTTGATCGAGCAGCACCAGAAAGAGCCAGGAGATACTGTCGGACAGGGTGGAGAAATGTGAGAACACCGGCTGGTGGAACAAGACGAGATGGAGAGAGCATCTCAAGAATTGCAATCTCATCCATCTCTCCCACGCCAGCCGGCTGCCAGACAAAGACGAAGACGTACTGCTCAAAGTAGCAGAGGTGATCGATCTGATGGTAGAGAGGGGCGTCTCCGGGCTGAGCTCGATGCCAGATGGCTTACGTCGTTGGCTTCGCAGCGCAGCAATGGAAGAGCAAGACAAACGACCGCTTGCCCGAATGCAGAATGCGGAGAGCCAGGAGCGGTATGCCGGGTACTAGAAACGCATGGTTTGCTACCAGTGGTGCACATGAGGCTTAAGGCCTCATAAGGATACTCATGAGGCCTCAACCTCATGAGGCCTCATTGCTACGAGGTGAACTCCTGTGAGGCCTCATGAGTTATGAGGCCTCATCGGCGGTTCTACGGCTAATTCGTATAGCTCGTATAGGTCTGAAATCTCTGCGCCGTCCTTAACTCCTTACTCCTCAATTATCTTCATACCATAACTATGGATTCCTCAACCCTCTTCGTTAATGACGACGCCTCAATTAGCGATCTTACATCACTCCCTCCTTCCTCGATCTTCTCTTCTACACTAGCTACTCCCTGTCAATCCAACAAACGCAAGCGCCGTATACGCGATACTGAACTCTGGTCTTATTCACGCGAACTAAGAGCTAACGAACCAACCTCTTACAAAAGCCGTACCCCCTTCTACTGCAAATACTGTATTAATCCAACACACCAAGACCTCTCTAATACCTCCTTTCGTAACCACCTCCTCAAACAATATAACATTAACGTCCCTCTACCTTAAGATGAGAGTACAAGATATATAACGCCTACATCAAGACAGTTTGCTATACTAAGACAGCCTACTATACAATCATCCTTCTCAAATGTTCCTTCCTCTAACGCAAGAGTTACTATCTTACGCAATGAGGGGGCCCTACGCGAACACCTTAATACCGGCACAATTCAACAAGCTTTAATTACTCTTATCACACGACACAACCTTCCTTCTACTATTGTTTCATAGCCAGCTTTTCGTACTTTCCTAGGCCATGTTAACCCCTTCGTTCTGGACATCCTTCCTACAAGCTACACAACTATCTCTCGCTATCTTAAGGCTCAATTTGAACTTCAAAAAGAAGTGGTTAGACAACATCTCCAAGAGGCTAAGAGTCTTATACATCTTACAACTGATACATGGAAATGTGGCCCACTACATAAAGAACTCTAGGCTGTAACAGCTAGATGGGTCTCCCTACAAGGTGTACTCCAAAAAGCTCTTCTATCTTTTAAAGAGATGCCTCTTAGCCATGCTGGCAAGTACGTATGTCCTATTATCATCAAAACACTTAAGGACTATAGGATCTTACCTAGGATTGGCTATATTACAAGTGACAACTACGGAGCAAACGATACGCTTAATTCTCATCTTTCAAATGAGCTTTCTATTCGAGGCATTAAATGGGACTCTATTCTTCATAGAGGCAGGTGTTTTGGACAAGCTTTTATGACTGCTGGTAGTTAGCAGTCTATTAATGCTGCTATCGAATACATAGCTTAATCTAAAGGGATCTCTATTAAAGACCTTCTTCTAGATTCAGAAGATGGATGGCAGTGTGCATCAGCTATTGAAAAAGGCCTTAGTTTCATTAAATATACACGCTCAAACAATACAAGACTTAACCTCTTCGAAATAGAGGCAAAGAAGACTCTTGTTGCACCTAACTCTACCCGGTGGAACTCCTGGTTTAATGCTCTTAAGAGGCTACATCAACTTAAGGATCAAGTGGAATACTTTATCCGTCTATGGGCACCTGATACTACTGCCTACATCCTTACTAATGAGAACTGGGAGCTTATTAAGGCAACTATCGATTTCCTTTAACCATTTCATGAGGCTACCCTTAAGACTTAAGGGGATCAAGTAACACTTAAGCAGATGCAAGTTACTATGGACTTTCTTAACAACCATCTACACACCTTACGCCATAAACATAGTAGCAACTAGGCCTTAACAACTGCTATTCTCAATGCCCACTACGTGTTTGATAAGTACTACAAAATCATTGACAACACTCCTATCTATACAGCAGCTGTTCTCCTACACCCTTCCAGACGTCTTAACTACCTTAATAAGGTGTGGAAAAAGACTTGGATAAGACCAGTATTGAACGTGTTCGTCATCTCTTCGAAAATCATTATAAAGACAACTACCTACCACCTTTAAAAGAGCAGCAGGAGGAGGTTATAGAGGAGCCATCTAAGCTTGCCAAATGGGAGAGAGAATTGGCAATTGACACCACTACTAATGAGCTTAAATCATTCATTGAAGGAACGCCAATTCTTACTACTAACCCCTTGTTATGGTGGCTCGATCCATTAAACTAAGAGCAATATCATTGCCTCTCACATATGGCTATTAATATCTTGTCAATTCATACTATGTCAGCAGATTTAGACGTGACCAGTCACTGGAAAACAGTGTCCATCTGTGTAAAAAGACGGTTTCTGTATCCAAGGAGAACGATGTTATCTTGCCTACCGAGAGAGAGCAAAGCAGGAGAATCATACAGCCTCGGTCGAGAACTAATTACTAATGGAAGAAATATACATCCCTTCTACGATGGCGTCACCGTTACCGTCACCATCACCATCACCATCACCATTACCATCACCATCACCATCACTATCACCATCACCATCACTATCACCATCACCATCACCATCACTATTACCATCACCATCACCATCACCATCACCATTACCATTACTATTACTATCACCATTTACTGTGGATGAAATTGCACTCGAGATCAAACGGCAGGATGCATCCAAATCTTGCGGTGCCGATGGTCTACAAATTCGTTATCCTAAAGCTCTGGTGGAGTGTCCAGCTTTCATACGAGCTGTCTGTAATCTTTACACACGCTGTCTAGTGTCAGGAAAGATGCCGTTCTCCTAGAATGAGACTGGAATACACTTGTTGATCAAAGACATAGCGAAGCCTCGAGATACGGAGAGACTCCGTCCTATCACGTTTATCTATATGTTCCGCAAGGTGTTTAAGCGTCTGTTGCTCTCTCGCTGCGGCCATAACGGATGGGCGAAGATACATCCGGCTCAAGCTGGCTTCCGCAGTCATTATTCGACCTTTACAAGTGCCGCCACTGTGAATCATGCTCTGTCTAATGGTCCGCGATGTATCGCCATCTATCTCGACTCTAAGTCTGCCTTTGACGTTTTCAATCACTCTATACTGGAACGCATCCTTGTTGTACGCGGCTGTCCTTCCTACTTGCTCACTCTGATCAGAAGTCTTTTGTTCGACGACGTACGGTCTAGGGTTTTGGTCAACGGCAAGGCTTCGGACTAGTTCCGTAGGAGTCGGGTGTGCTGCAGGGCTCGCCCGTTTCGCCTTACCTGTTCAACTTCTTGGTCGATGGCTTAATCACTAAACTTAACCTCGACGTACCGCCTAAGGAGGCTATACCATATACTGTTCTCTATACCGATGATGGTACGCTCTTGCCGGAAGACTACAACAGGGCATAGGAATTGCTTGGTATCGTCGAAGCCTGGTCACAGAGTTAGTACTGGATAGACCAGACCAGTTCGCTTAGCAGAACTGGTCTAGTCAGAACTGGTAGAACTAGTTACTAGTATAGGGATCAACTGTTGGTAGGAAAGGTAAAACATTCTTAGTCCTTACTCTCCATATTGATAAGGTACATGTATGTTCATAATCAAACCAAGAGGACAACATATGCGGAGTACTGCAGTGGAGGAAGTATTGATCGTCAGATCTGGAAACAATCTAGGGACTATCACAGATTAAGAAACAAAGGATAAAGTCCATTAGATTACTGTCACAATTGTGTTAGCCTTAAGGGGTAGATGGTACGAGGAAGGGAGGAGCAAAATACTACACGGCTCGAGAGCTTCTTCAATTCGATAGGTTGGTGATGACTAAAGGACATCCTATTGGAGCCTTTGAGACTGCGGAGGAGTAGAGGATTTGTTACATATGATGACATTAGGGAGATTGCTGTATTAGATCACATGGAGCAGCTTGAGAATGTTTCGCCACAGACCTGATTAAAGCTTGACGCTCGACTATCTACCCTTTAGCAACGGACGGCTAAGAGAGTTGCGAGATCGACTCATGAATTAATTCGAATCGCGACGTACTGCAGCCTATAGCGTCTGTGTATCGTGGTGCGGCTCGGAAAGAACTTCTGCGATTCTATAGCTGCTAGTAAGGCCCTGCTTCTAGTAGAGCAAGATGGGCTATATCGAAGGTTATGAAGATCACTTTTCCCGAGGCGTATCCAATCGCAATAGTGTCTTCGAGCATAGCAGAGCAGCTCGGTCGATAGCCCGGCGGTAGCCATAGTATCTTCCTTAACTTCCATGTCACCTAGTCATCGCTTATACATAGCAGACCGGACGTCCTAGCAGAAGCTATGGCCGAAAAACTTCCGGCTAGAGCGATCTCGTAGAAGCCAAGGTTCGATCGGAGAAGGGATTAGCTAGAGAAAACGAGAGTGTAAATATCGCCACCAGTCTAGAGGTCTTGGACGATGGTCTACTAATGAATAGCCTAGACTTTGATTGTTTGGTCCTACGATACAGAGGCTACTAGCTTGCCGTCGGGCGAGAAGGCCACTGCTGTGACCTAGTTCGAGTGACCCTCGAGAGTGCTGCGTGCTTGTCCAGATGCTGCATCCTATAGCCTAACTGTCTTGTTATCCGATCTAGAGGCCACTAGCTTGCCATCCGGCGAGAAGGCCACTGCTGTGACCCTGTCTGAGTGACCCTCGAGGGTGCTGCGTGCTTCTCTAGATGCTGCATCCTACAGCCTAACTGTCTCGTCACCCGATGCAGAGGCTACGAGCTTGCCGTCCGGCGAGAAGGCCACTGCACTGACATAGGCTAAGTGACCCTCGAGAGTCTGGATACACTGATTCCATTGGTCACTGACCGTAGGATAATGCTTTACCCAATCCGGAATATACTTTGAGTACGTCTGTCTTACCCAGCTCCTCCTAGGGCTAAAGAGTATTCTAGAAGCGTATGTTTGCAGTGGTGCCTTCTCAATCACCGCTCTATTCTGAAGGACAAATCTATTTGCATCAGAGATCACTTCTTGAGCGCTAGGAATCTGCATCAACTAGCACAGTAAGTTAAGTACGGGACATGCCTAAGGGGTTGCTTGCTGACCTCTGAATCCTCTAATTCTGTTATCATCCACACGGCCTTAGTGACTCTACCTATCCAGCTTAACGCTTCCAGCCAATAGAGCAACTTCTCGTTGAAGAAGGTGATGACTCTCGCTTGTTCTTCTATAGTTTTGCCACTGTGCAGCAAATGCGCAACCTAATGACGGCAAGCATATTGAACATGCGATGGAATGTATTTCTTAAGGGCTTCTTTGCCCAGCTGCTTTGACTCGACGCCCGGATTGCGAAGACCACACATGTACTGCTTTAGCCTTGCTAACATGACTTGAAAACAGTGCACGAAGAGATCGTAATGCGCATGCCTTTCGTCGATCACGAAACGTGGATCATTGCATCTTCTAGGATCTAACAGGAAGTCACGGAAGGAGGGGTGAAGTAGGCGGACAGTGGAGTGTTGATCGGCAGGGACTTGCAAGACTGAACGCAAATCTTTAAAAGCTCCAGCAATATCTCCTGTTTTTACATGCAATAGACCAGCCAGCGAGCTTACAGAAAGTGGTTGCAGGAGAACAACGACAGGCTTGATGATATTGTTCAACCATCGATTAAGCTTTGTTCTGAAGTCCTTATTGTGGCCATTAGCCATAGCTCGATGCAAGACCTTGATGTAGATATCATCGATTGCTAATAGGGATTTCCGGTAAGCACTGTCTTGTTGCAGGACAAAGAAGAGCCGCTCTTGTGAGAACCTCTCGTCTTCCCTTAGAAAGCGACACACTGTGGCAGCGTAGATGAATAGGGTACCTGCTCGCTGGACTAGCATATCGACAATATCGTCTCCCGGCCAGGCTGTAGGAAGAGCTCCATGCTTGATTCTGATTGCGTCGAAGTGACTTTTGAAGAAAGCACGTATATCTTGATCGACAGCGTCCTTAGACAGCTCGTCCAGAACGAGCTGACGACGGAAGGTTGCAGGTGCAACTTGAAGGCCAAGGTGGCTGTGTGTTCCAGGCCGAATAGTAACGATAACGCGTAACCTGACGGTCGTAATATCCTGAGCCTGAGTGAAGAGTTGGAGGATACTCTTAATGTCGTTCTCATCATCACACTCATCCGAGGCGTCAATGACGATGACTAGCACCTGTGCCTGAGATGGTTAACGGGACAAAATACGCTTGACAAACCTAGATAACCTCGCACGTGTTTTGAGCTGCGAGATTGGATCGATGACAAGGACTTTCCACTAGTCTTGCCGCGCTTTGCGGACGATATCTGGAGATTCAGACACAGCCTTACTGATACTAGCCCGCAAGATTCGCTTGTTGTCCACGTTCGGATGCTCAGCTAGCTGTCTCGCGACAGTGGTGACAAACAGTGCAGCGTGCCTAACGTCTCCTCCGCCGCGGGAAAAGAAAAAGCTAGCTCCGAGATGTCCACTGTCGTGTAGCTCCCGAGCTATGGTGCGAGCGATGGTCGACTTGCCGGTTCTAGCCATGCCTTCTAGCCAGAAGATGCATCGTTCGTCCTTTCTATCATATATCCACGCTCTTATCTCTGCCAGCACTTCAACGCGCGTATGCTCAAGGCAGAGCGGGTCGTGTTGCTTATCAGAGGCATTGAAGGCGGCCTGCTCGGCGAAGGGAAGACGATCGAATGGATTTGAGCCACTATCCTAATTGTAAGTACATTCATTATTTGAAGCGTTGACGAGGTCGTAGACCTTCCGTGATTGTGGGAATCTCCTGCGTAGTAATCTCCATATACATTACCGTTCATCTGGCGCCCATTGTGAGTCGCAGCAGGGTTTAGGATGCGATGACCATGGCCGCCTCGCGCGTGGGTATCAGTCACGGTCGGGTTTGCGATGGCTTTGATGTCGACGTTGCTGTGAGTAACAACCAGGCTCGAACGATGTCAGATTTCAGTGTTGGGGAAGGTCGCTACATCTCGAGGCGCAGCTTGCGCCGTCTAACAGGTCTGGCCCCAATCTTAGACGTATTATACAGTCCGCAGCTGGACACTGAGATAGTGGCGGCAGCTTAGACGCTTCCTGCAGGCTGCGGTCGACGTTCATGCATGGCGGTGCCGTAGCTATATGACATTGTCAGCCCATAAAGAGTGCCCTCCTGGTCAGATTCAACATTGCGTTTTCGACGCTAACATTGTTTCGCGCGGTCCACTAAAACATTGAATCATCCTGAGCAGACTGTGCAACGCTATTTACGTGCTTATCACGGACCACTTGCGGAAGGAAAGGACACGAAGCAGCACTGTAGGAACGTGTACGGAGGGGCAGGTCGTACGTAGAGATGTAATCCCATGTCCCATGCATGGCGTTATTAACGGCTTGCTGCTGTTAGGAAGCAATTCTATTGATACTCTAGTAGTTCATTGGAAGACATAGAGAAACGCTGAAGATTTCACCCTGTTGCGATCACATTCACCTTAAGGTTGACTTGAGCTCTCATCCTTGCCGCGACTTCCAAACCCTGGTGGAAAGCTGGCCATATCTCTAAGCACTTGCAAGACCTAACCCTTGCCCTTCACATCCTCGTACGTATGACTCCCCACCATGCTTCCACTCGGGAAGATTCCGATATTGCCCATGTATTGCTCTGCGATCTCTTCAGCTTCGACATTGCGGTAGGAATGCTTATACTGGACCTGGTCTGGAGCCTTTGAGGAAGTTGTGTCCACACGACCGAGTGTCAGAACTGCTGAATCTCGTCCAAAATCCTAAAGCGGCGTCGTGTCCGCGACAGTCATCCCATTGCAGGAGAACCTTTGCGCGCCGGCTGGATATCCCGTACGTTTTTCGAGTCTGAGGCGTAGATTTCGAACCGTCTCGCCAGAATTGTAGGCAATTTGGACTATTCCGTCCTCTGACAAAGCGGAGTCCGTTAGCCACCTTGGAGAACATACATGTTTGCAGATATTTTCTGAACACTTACGAGTGCGTATACGAATCGTTGACTCAGCCATGGTCGTCGTTGTATGTGCTTATAACTAGGACATCATCCAGGGAAGGACATCAGAGGGCGAGATAGAAACTAGGGAGCACTTTGACAAGACTCAAAAAGCGATCTGAAGGCCAGAAGCGCCTAAATAGCCTTGAAGCATACCATCCATAGTATGCCTAGAAAGCTATTAAGATCTGAGCAAGGGTATTTCGAGCTGCTATGAAGTGCACAGTCACGAGATAGATGAACGCAAGGCATCGAACGGGCTCACCAGGTTGGAGTCTCTCATTGGTCTCCGTTTATCAAGTTGTTCTCGTATGTGCAACAGGGCCTATTAGAGCGCTATTCGCAATGATGTTGTATCGTCAGATGCGCTTCTCTGCTTCGTTAGCTCTGCATGAATCCTTAGATACCAAAGAAGCAAATGATGAACTCCCGTAGCAGCGAGTGACGTGGCTTATATTGATCTTGAATTTCTGCCAAGAGTAAGCGCTAGTCCCAACTCAAAAGTTCGCTGACTCAAGAGGACGCGGGAGAAAACGTGGGGGGTGCGCTCTACGCGTCTTTCTTCAAACATGCTTCTCATGGTGAATATCATAGTGCCACTACCTCCAAAATTCTTGACGGCTCGATGCTTAGAAAGCCGAAACACCCATGCCCAGGCTGAGATATAGCTCTCATCACTCTGCTTTGAGTCGTGGGATATAACGGGACCGTTCGCGGTAGGATCGCATCAAGGTGGCTTGCTGCAATGCAGTGACAATCATACAGCGATGCACTTAGTTGTAGCCGACGCGTGATAGTACCCCAACTTATGAGCTACTGCGTTGGTCCCCAGCCGCGCTGCCCCTTAGACTGCATCTCTTGCACGTTTTCTTGTTTCCTGAGGGTCTTTGTTTTGGGTTCGTCTTGTCGTCGTTATGACTGTTCAAAAATGACATCGCTTTGGAGACGAGTCACGTACTAAGATGTCGTCCTCTAGGTCGGCTGGTGCCACTTATGTGCCAAATCAGTATGTAGGCCAGAGGGCAGAGGGCTACTCGACGCAAATAGTGGGCAACGTTGGCACGCTGTACTCGTCGCATTGGACGACACCACTCTGGATTGCTATCATACGCTCTGGAAGACAAACCCACAACTCACCGACCCTGTGGAGGATCGTAAGAGCCTCATCGATAAAAAAGGCTCGAGAGTCACTGGCACTTGTGAGTGGATTAGGAACCACTAATCGTACAAGAGATGGCTAGAGTGCCGGCCATCCTTGCTCTGGCTTTCTGGAGGCCCTGGCAAGGGCAAAACAATGTTGTCTATCTTTCTTACAGAGGAGCTTGAACAGTTAGCGAAACAGTCACACGAGCGAGCGATTGTCCTGCAATACTTTTGCGACAACACAGACGAGAAGCGTAACACAGCTACCAACGTCGTGCGAAGTCTTACGCTCTAGCTATTATCGAAACATCCGGACCGCCACAGATTGATCGAACACATTCTTCCAACCTTTCGATTGCAAAAGGATCTACTTTTCACCGAGTCTTCGTTTGGATCGCTCTAGACCTGTTTCGAAGCCATGGTGTGTGACACCTCACTCGGCACTATGTATTGCGTTATAGACGGGCTAGACGAGTGCATCGAGACCTCGCTGGAAATCCTTCTAAAGAGGCTTAAAGAGTTATTCTCGATCAACTGAGTTAAGGATGTCGCTTCGACACGTGGCCTAAGATTAATAGTTGTTAGCCGCGAGCGGCCTAATTGCATTGCGCACGAACTGTTAGCATTTTCTCGCGTACGACTAGATCTAGATGCAGAGAGCGACATCTCTAGTGACATTGACAAATTTGTCGCGGTGAAGGTTAATGAGCTAGCCGTAATCCAAAGCTATCCACTTAAGTTAAGGTCGTTTGTTAAAGACGCATTCCATTAACGAGCGGAAGGAACATTTCTATAGATAGGAATTGTTGCCAAAGAGCTAGAAGGCGTTACCCGTGGTAGCGTTAAGGCCAAATTGGAAAGGTTCCCATTAGGACTGGATGGACTGTATGGCCGCTTGCTACTCTAGATACCGCCTAAGGATCGATCCATTCTAACCGAAATCCTAAAATGGGTTGTGTCGGCTATACGTCCACTAACGATACTCGAGCTTGGCACAGCCGTAGGTATCTTGCTAGACGAAGATCTAGGCCTTAGCTGCGAGGATCTGACACGCGATCAGATTAAGAGCTGCGGGCATTTGCTTATAGTATCGCAATCTGCAGCCGGAGAGCAAGTAGGGCTTGTCCATCAGTCGGTCAAGGATTATCTGTTGCACGGGATCCCTAGGAATCAATCTATACTGGTTTTCTTCCAGGTCACCGACAAGGTAGCGTATAGAGAGATCGCAAAGCGTTGTTCGGATTATCTTAGGAACGGTCCCCTCACGGACGGTATCATAGACTTACAACCCGACCATTATCTACAGACTTATACGAAAAGCCTAGAGAGATACCCTTTGGTGCCTTATGCCGCGTCCTATCTTATGGAGCATTTATAAGGAAATGAGGCCTAAGTGCTAATTGGCAGGGAGATCCAAAAATTTTTGCAACGATATTGTTTAGGCTGGCTTAAAGTTATCGGCCAACTTAGAATTGTGTCTCAAGTTTTACTTACAGTCATGAAGCTACAGAATATGGTAGACGTAAGCGTTAAGACATGTTCTGCCTAGGCAGGAAGATTGGTATTAGATACTAACCAGATATAGATCGAAGCGCAACCCTAGCTTCAAGCTATGCTAGAAGACACACGACGTTTTATCCTTTATAACGCATCCATCATTTTAGCAAGCGCTAGATAGACCTATTACTTAGCAGTCTTATTCAGTCTAAGAGAGTGCTCAATTCGAGATAGGTACGCTCACAAAATACCTTGGGTGAAAGCAAGATTACCCGTACCCGAGGGCGGGGGTGCAGCATTATAAACAATAGAGGGTTATATAAGACAGGTGACTATAGTCATCTTCTCGCCGGACGGCAAGCTAGTGGCCTCTAGGTCGGAGGACAAGACAGTCAGGCTGTAGGATGCAGCATCTAGACAGATACGTAGCACTCTCGAGGGTCACTTAGCCTAGGTTAGTGCAGTGGTCTTCTCGCCGGACGGTAAGCTAGTAGCATCTACGTCGCGTAACAAGACAGTTAGGCTATAGGATGTAGCGTCTAGACAAGCACGCAGCACTCTCGAGGGTTACTTAAACTATGTTACCGTAGTGGCCTTCTCGCCGGACGGCAAGCTCGTAGCATCTGCATCGCGTAACAAGACAGTTAGGCTATAGGATACAGTATCTAGAGAAGCACGCGGCACTCTCGAGGGTTACTTAGACGCGGTCACTATAGTAGCCTTCTCGCCCGACGGCAAGCTAGTAGCCTCTACATTGTAGGACAAGACGATTAAAGTCTAGGCTATCCGTTAGTAGACCATCGTCTAAGACCTCTAGACTAGTAGCGATATTCATACTCTCGTTTTCTCTAGCTAATCTCTTCTTTGATCGGACCTTAGCTTCCATGAGATCGCTCTAGCTAGAAGCTTCTTAGCTATAGTCCCTCCCGGGATGTCCGGTCTGCTATGTATAAGCGATGACTAGGTAACATGGAAGTCGAGGAAGATACTATAGCTGCCATCGGACTTTCGACCTAGCTGCTCTACAGTCTTCGAAGACACTATTATAATCGGGCATACCTTGGGGAAAGTAGGCTTTATAACTTTCTATCCCGCCGAACTAGAACGTCTAGAGTCAGTGTAGGGTTAGTGTTACCGAGTTGGTCTTATGTTCTATATCGTATGTCTGCTGCCGGATTCCTATGGTAGACGTTAAGCTAGTGTTAGCTAGTTCTAGGTACGTATTACGCATAATGGTGGTGTAATACAAGTATTCATAACTGCGGCGTTTACTAATTCCACCTATTATAGCTAGCGATTAACACGCATTCTAATGCGACAACGAATTGTATTACTAAGACAATTCAATCAAATATAACGCTACTATCTCGGCTAGAAAATACTAGAAACGGTAATAAGGAGAGTTAGAGCAACCCTGTTCGATAGACTAATCAATCTAGACGTTAGTAAGAGCCTATTGTTTACTCTATCTGCTATCCTTGAGGAGAAGAATGGTAGTGCCGTTAAGTTAGGAACCTAGTGTGTAAGATTAAAGACAAAAGCTAGGTTAGGCAGTAACGATGGACAGAGTGTTCTTACTATTAGATAATAAGTCATTCTAATCTTATCGGAGTATATATAGATATTAAGAAAAGGATAATTACAAATAAAAAAGGGCCGCTAGCTTTTATTGTAAGTAATGTTATTATCTTACATTCTAGTACCACTTTAGCATAGACCTAGTATCCAAGAAATGACCGGGGTTAACATAGCTACTAAATTAACTCCGAAACGATAGGGCCTTAGCTCTAGACATGTCTGTAATGGCGTTTTTCCTTAACGAGGCGAATAAGAGGCCGGCACTTAAGGTTAACAGATTTAAGTAACCTAAAGACTCCGAAGACTCGGCCATAAACTAAGATGTTTCTATATAACAGCTAGTCTCGGTGATTAAGAGACATGTCGTTTCCTAGCGCTTAAGAAGTTTCTATCTAAGTATAAGAAACAGGACTCTAGAAGTTGCTTGTAACTTTTAAAGGTCTTAATAACAACAGTTAAGACTTAAGAGTGGTACTAGTCTAGAGAGATATTAGCTTAGAAAAATCTATCTAGATATAGTGTCTAGCCAATGGGAAAGAACATAACGTACGTAACTTCTCTATTATTGACCTTAAGTAAGAAAAGACTTATACTTTAATTTAACTTGTAAGCAGTTACCCAGTTGCTTAAAAGTAGAACTGTTAGAAGAAGTAGGTAGTAAGGGTAGGAACGAACGGGTTATTATGTGTTAATTAACTAGTTACCATAATCTTCGTTTGCATATTAGCATAGTTACTCTATATACTCTATATGGATTGTGCAGAGTAAGGCCGTAGGTGCCGGAACAACTTATTCTTTAGAAAGCCACGCTAAGATATGCAGTGGACTAAATTGTAACACGCCGGATTTAGGCCTACTATTAAGTTATATAATCTTAGTAGTACAAAGAGCGGTCGCTAAGAGCTAAGCTCTTTCAGATACTCTATTTCAACGTAACGTAACATGTATTGTTATATCGTTCCAATATTTAGGATTCAAAAAAGATTTGAACCCCACCCGTGGTTATGTGGGTGACCCTGGTATCGTTCCGTAACGGTGTTTCTAGCTGTCCTACCCACTTCCTGTTCGCTAATCGTCTTTTAAACATTTTCATTACAGAGGCTTAGAATGTCTTATAAGAGTCTATGGAGTTAGTAAGATGTGATATATATTTCGATATAAATCCTGGTTATAGAAGTTTATAAGCTAAGGCAAAAATGACGTTTTGCTCCTAGTGTCCTGCGAGACTAGACCCTAAACGTCGTCTTGCTACTTACTCTGTCACCTGCATTTATGGTTAGAAAGACTAGCTTTGCTTTTAGAAAACAACTCTTGTAGACATTATAGCTATTACTGCATTACCGGTTTCTATCGAAACAAGAGTAAAAAACTTTCTATGCCTATACGGTAATAAGTGTAAGGCGGACCTAGCGCATCGCACGTAGACAAGTTAGCGTAAGGAGGGACTTAGAATAGGTTAGTATAGTATACTAAGTATTGTTCTAGAGACCCTATAACTAAGTCTAAGCCTAATCATCTGCTAGAATAAAGTTATGACTATGCTATATAAGGTTTGTAAGATTTAATAGATAGCTTGCTATTGTCTGCTTAGCTTCCTGCTAAGCCTACTCTTTAACGAGATGATGTCTATATTATGTTATATGGCGTGGTTTTATGGGATTATGGGCTATACATAAGAATGCGCCTAAGACCTTACTCATTATTCTCTTAACGATCACTTCCGTCTTACTATATCTAGCGGCTAGATAGCATAGCTACGCGTAGCGTTTTCTATCTTACGTAGAACATGGAAGTTAGGACAGTTAGAAATAAGGAGCTAAACGATCTTATTATAACCGTTGGCAGAAGCTGTCTACGGTGCGGTAGGTTCCCCGGACATTAATATTTGCGCATTTGTCGAGTAGTACCTGCACGGTCTTAACATGTCCTCCGTGTAAGGCTACTTATAGTGCATTACTATAGGCTCCCTAGGCGTTAGAAATCTGCGCCTCCGTCGAGCAGTATCTATAAGGTTTTCGAGCGTCGTCTATACGAGGCTGCTTGTAGTGCGTTGCTATCTTCTCTATCATTAGATCCTTAATAGTCATGTTCTTCTTGTCGAGTTCAGCTTGTAGTCTAGCCAACTGAATGGTTTGAACTTCGAAGGAATTGTTGGCTTAGAGACACAACCTATCATGACGGGTGTTTTAAGGCACAACAGGAAAATCCGGTGTGGTTGTCGAGGATTCAGCCTCGCGTTAGCTTTCTACACCCATCTCGCAACCGACGTTTAGTGGGTCTATACTCGTTACTAAGTATCCATATAAATCATAATATCATTGTATAAGCAGGCCAGTATCTCAAAAAGCTGAACTATATATTACCATCATACCAGTGAAATCAGAGAACAAATGCTGATCTATCCGGAAGATGTAATACTGATCCCGCAATGTTGTAGCCAAACATGCGAACCTACCTACCTAGGCTTTGCGGAAGAGCAGCCTTAACTCTAGTGTGATTTTCGCGACGTGCGGAGCTGCAAATACCACTAGACGTGCTACTACGTAATGTCTATACAAGTCGGGGGCCGAGCAAGCTTAAACAGAAGAATAACGCGGATGCGATTAAGAAGGCCTCTAATGAAGCCGTAGCGACGTGTCCGAGGCTAAACTCCTATAACGAGCAAAGACGGCGCGTCCACGGTCGGGCGTTAGCGGCGACAGACGAGCTAAGGCGTTCGAGGCGCACGTCGCGAATTAATCGTGTCGGCGGGTAGAGCTTTGGAAAATCGATGCGAAAGTAATATTGCGATGGAAGTGTGAAATAGAACGTGACTCGAGATGTCGAGGTCGAAGGGTTAGGTTCTGCGATGACAGACCGATGACAACGGCAGATACTTGGCTTTCGGCAACAACTCGGATATATTATACCCTAAGACACCGGCGGACCATTACAGAACACAATCTGGTATGTAAGGCAGTTGCTTAGAAGAGGTTTTCCGGACGTCGCCAGAGATATCGAGTGTCTTCACGCGGATGCTCAGTATAAGCTAAATGCGATGGGTCCATCTCGAGAGACTCTAATGTACCAACGTCAATATCTTATAGGAGTCTTCATATCCTACTAAAGACTCGTCGAAGAATCGCTACGTAGTGGCTATAACTCCTCGTTAGATACATCCTACCGTCCGAGACTTAAGATGCTTCTACGGAACGACAATGAGAATTTCGAACGCCATCTTTGCTCTAGGGACCCCGGTGTCGAACGGTCCAGTTTCGAAGCGGCTTAGCGAAGTGGTCTCTCTTATATGCCGTTTCCTTTATAAGAAGTTATCTTTTCGTTTAACGGCTATTATAACGCGGCGTTAGTCGCAAGGCGTGTATAGATAAGGGCTTCTAGTTCGAGACAGTCCGGAGTCTCCGTTGTATTGTAAGGCGCCGCAGATCGTACGAGAGGTAGCGTAGACGGCGTGCGTTTAAACTAATTAGTAATGGATTAGAACGTACGACCATCCTTGCAGACCTATATAATGCTTCTACGTTCGTATAGGGTTAGATTCTGCCCTCGCGAACCTTCTGCGCGTGGTTGCGAATGCTTAACTGTTAAAGCCATTATATGGTGTGGACACGTAGAGGAAGGGTTAGTTTAGCTAACAAGGAGCGCGTAAAGTGGTTTGCAAGACTTCTGTTCGTACGCCATACCTATAAGGCAATGGCTAATGGCGCGCTACGAATATCACTATACTAGATAGTTGTGGCAGATGGTTGTCGTTAACCTATACTATTGGAACCTAAGGATTAGAGAACCAGACCAGGGTTTCACCGTTGATCGATGTAGAGAATCGCGGGGTAAAGTTAAGGGCTTTTCTCCAGACTTCTGGGTTCCACCTCGGGTTTACCTTAATCAACCAAAACAAAACAACGACCGAGCGCGACGTGACAATCTTCTCGCAGAAAGCGTATACACACTTGTTAACCAATGTCGGCAAATAACTCGTCTCTATCGATCTTTTATACATCGAGTATCGAAACCGCAAACTTCAATCTAGACTCGCCGCGAGGGCGGAAGCGAAAGCGCCGACAAGACATCTGTGATGTCGCACACGAGCACGAGCAAAGACGATAGTAAGAGGAGGAACAAAACTAAAGACAACATTTACGCCGGCTCTCGAAAAAGCTCGATGCGACACCAACTACCGGTTTATGTATCCCTGATTGCGAATCAACCGGATTGACACAGAAAGTAGAGATCAAATATGAATGCTTCGCCATCTCTGTCATGTTACAATGTTTTGCCTGGAATTTATAGTTTCTGCCACTTGTAGGGCAACGAATAGCAGTCGAAGAACGAGTCACCGAAGTGATTGGCACGAGACGATAGGACAAGCCTGATACTGTTTTATCCGCGCGAACGATAACACAATCATGTCAACTGTCAAAGGTGCGCCGACCAGTTTAGATCTTCACATATCGCATCTCATCTTTTGTCTTTCCGTGATAGAAAAGGCTCAGCTGGAGATGATCTCGCTAGAGATCTCGTGCACCAGAGTGTCTAGTTCACTCTAAGCAGGGCGTGGTGGGAGTGAGCTTTTCTTGAGGCGATCGCTGCATCATATCTGCAAATGGACGTCCGTCGTACATTCGGCATGTGTTTGAATGTTATGGCATGTTTCCAATTGAAGGCGATTAGGCGAAGAGATTTTGCGTGCACGAGCGTTGGAAATTTGGAAGAGGTCTTCCAGGGAATGTGTCACTTGGGTTTTGTTCTCCTTCTGTATCGCTGAAATCATCTGCCGCTAGCTTCTATGATTTTCCATCAAGCTGTGTGGCTTAAGATCGATTCAGTCGGAGCAGGCGGCGAAGAAGTTTGCTTTCACCATTAGGTTAGTCTTTAAATCAAATAATGCGAGACTAATCATTCGAACCTCTTTCTGACCAACTTGGTACTTTGCGATGCTGAGGATTAGGCCAATTGCGCTAGAGACCTTCCAGATCTTGTTGTTGTAGACCTTCCGTAACCTTTTGTATTAGGGTCCACCAAATATGCCAATCAGAACCCTATGGTACAACGACGTAGTGTAACATCGTAGAGTGATGGAGGGGATATGTGAAATGTGCAGACCTTTCGATAGTTATATAAAAGGGTTTGAGTATTCCAGTAAGAGTTATCTTATGCATGCAGACTGAGGCTGCTGTACTGTGGTTGGAAGTCCACGACATGCATTGCCTAAGCACGAAACGTTTTTTCTATTCTTAAGCGAAGATACTGTAGCGTCCATCTTTAGCGAATCGAAGTGCAGAGGATACGCATCAGGGCTTAGACTCCAGTAGAGGTTGCTGCCAAGCCTCAAATGCTGGCTTCGTCCTGGGGAGCTCGATCCATTTCTGGTCGATGCCAATTTGAACCCGCATGAGATGTACAAGATCTACTGCATCGCTTCATTTCGCATGCTGCTCTGATTGTGACCTTCTGCAGACTTGAGCGCGGATGTCCTAGGACGTAGTTTTGGGAGTGGCGTCAGTGCTGCTCCAGATCATGCCAGAAATAATTCCTCGCTTCTTTTCGCTTTAGTGAACTCTTCAACCTGGGCCAATCGGTGCATCACAACATGGCTGACTCGATAAAGACACCACTCTTGATATTTTTAGATTGACTACTTCAGAAATGACCATGTGACCCTCTCTACTATCCTGCTCGATGAAGCTCAACAAACCTCTTCCATTTCATTGCGGCGTCCTTCTTTGAGAAAGCACATTTCGAATCTCCTAGGTTCCTGATTGAATCGCACGAGTCTCGCTGTTATCACTCGCACCTTAGCAGAATATGTGGATACCGGGAATACCGATATCATTGTGGCCATTCACGAAAGATCGTGCGTTATTGGTGCGAGTAATCTATGATCGCTCGCTACACACCCGACATTTTTGAGTAGTCAGTCTTTATGACAGACATCAAGATCTTCGACTAGTCTGACAAATAACCTTGTAGATCATACGCGTGGAAAAAAGCTGTCGTGAGTTGAACCTCGTGGTCAGAGACTATGAACGATGTAGGACGGAACAATACTGGTCAGCCCTTAAGGAAGCTGATTGCAGACCACATCTGAAATGTGGTTTTGTAAAAGAGGATAGCCCTCGAAAGTGAGGGCAGCTGCAAGCTATCTCGGTGCCACATTTTACATATTCCTGAGCTTCAGATTATTGCCAATCACATTTCACCAAAGCTGAGACGACTACCGACAATGTCCGGAAGAGGCGCGAAGTGGCGTTCGCAACTCTGCAGCATTCCAACAGAGAAGACACCTAACATTCCACATGATGGTGCAGATGAATGTAGAATTGTAAGTCCTGTGTCAGTCTCAATGAAATCGAAAGCTGCATTTCTATAAGTCAGGGCCACTAATCTAACTTTGGATCTTGATGATTGCGTCTTTGCTCGCTTGCTAACCACGACTCCCCTGCTCTTGTAAGGATTCTCGAACGGCAATGGCTGTAGTCTACGATTTAGATGGATATTTTCTAGCGCATTGCCGTGGGAACAAGATGCGTGTAGCTTCAGGCTTTGGAGCTGTAAAAAATGTTGTTTCGGTGATGTGTTGCATGTATGTCGCGTCTTTGTGGAACGGGAAACTCTTTTATGCTCTGAAGGCATAAAAGTGTAGATAGTGAGGAAAAATGATTGAATAAGAGATTCCCTGTACCGGAGCAGTCCCGCATCATGACGACTTTAACTGAATCTCTACCTGACTTCCTGGGGATTGCACGAGTAGATCATATCTTACCATCTACCCCGAAACAGATCACAAGAGTCGAACTCCTCCAGGGAAGACCCGAACTTTCGGATATAGAGGAAGGGTAAGCCGCTTGTTTCACCATCTTGTACTCTATTGCGAGGTGTCAATGGCTTAAGCAGAGCGGCTCTCGCCTCTAAGTACGCTCTCCATCTGAGTCCGACTTCGTAAAACGCCTTCCGAATCCTTCTGGAGGTGTCGCCGGAACCGAAAAAGGACACTGAATCTAGAGATGATGGCGATGTAATATTCCGTAACCTCGATAGATGCCAAATCTAGAGATACCATACCGAAGGCAAGCAATATATAGTACCTTACGCATGTGCGTACTATAACGTGTTAATATGTACGAGGACGAAGCGTAAAGAATCTGCTTAACTCTAATCTTGTTACTCCAAGATACGGTCATGAAGGCGCCATTAGTACTAAATCACAGAGTCTAAAGGCAAGAAAGCTATTATTACGTAATTTTTTCGGTTAATAAGGATCTTGACAGAGACCATCTCCTAAATCGTGGATTAATAGCGTACCACATCGGATAAGTCACCTTAGTAAGAGTGTATATTAGATAGGGTACAGTAGGCCATGTCCCTACGGTTAATTAGGAGGCTAGAAAAGCGCCGATCTGAAGAGAAGGAGTAATGTAGGCAATGATTAGTGAGTATGCCTGCTGCAGAACTACCTTAAACGCCAAATTTTTGTTAAAAGGTCTTCCGAAAATCATATTCTTACACTCCTTAGCTTTAGAAGGATAGGCTCGACAGATGGAGATACGCGAAACGCGCTTGTAGATATCTTTGCTTACGATTACTCGGATATTCTCGCGTGCGTCGCTAGTTAGTTACCTAGGCCGTAGAGCCCTAAAACAATTAGAGGGATAGATGTCGGTAGTCTATAGGAGAGGAGAAGCTGTGCATAGAGACTAGAAAGCATCGGACAACATTATCCGAGGATCTTGATAGTAAAACTGTTATAGAGAGCTAGGACCGACCTTAATTTTCTTGGTATAGTAAAGCTAAGATCTTCAAGCTAGTACTTCTATTAGTCTTCCTAGACTCGGGCTTCGAGGATAGGCAGTAGGGCTATAGTCTCTATAGCTACACTCGTAGGAAGATTTAAGAGAGAGATAGGGAGAGGTTAGGTTGTTCTTCAATTCGCTATACAGCCAATGGTTGCCTTACTAGTGAGTGTGTCTTTAAGACCTAGCATCTAATGCTTTTCTGCTAGCTCGGCACCATATTCGTAGCGGCTATACCGACTAGACACAATTGTGTATTAGGACAAGCATCCACCGAGATGGAAGTAGTGCGCGGGCTTAATTAGCCCCGTAGTTATAGCTAACTGTAGCAGATGGTTATAGATGGCAACGCAAGCGACCTAAGCTACATACGCGCTTATAAATAGACGGCCTACACATGGTAAATGCTACGCGCAAAGTATAAGTAACGTAAGGTATTGCAAACATTACTAGAGCACCCGGTAACATAGAGTAAACGGTCGCTATAATTGATAGGATAATACGTAAGGAATCTTGGACATTGTTATTCCGATAAAAAGCATTAACGTTAGCGAAGTGATTAGTGCTACTTATGTTAACTGTCTTAGCGTACAGGCGTAGTGAAAGTCCTATCCTTACATACGTTTTTCGTCTTATGTCTATATCTTACAGTGATTGTGTTCTTTTCGCGGAATCCTTTTTCTTCTAATACCTATAATCTTAT
>ERZ794946.232-NODE-232-length-25236-cov-104.365196_pt1 | contig 25236 bp, 12 predicted proteins | sample MGYA00433072_ERZ794946 | MGnify/ENA primary metagenome ERZ794946 (study PRJEB30137, sample SAMN04331413) | food metagenome | isolation source: Y3 must sample point D1 replicate A | place: Australia: South Australia | collected 2014 ...
AAAATAACAATAATAATAATAATAATAATAATAATAATAATAATAATAATAATAACATTATAAATAAAACAACTTTCAAAACTCCAAGAAACCTATATTCCTCAACAGGAAGGTTAACAACTTCCAAGAAAAATCCAAGGTCTTTAATAATCAGTAACTCAATACTAACGAGTGATTATTCAATTACGCTGCCTGAAATCATGTATAATTTCGCTTTAATATTAAGGTCGTCATCACAATACAATTCGTTCAAGGCAATAAGACTGTTCGAGTCTCAAATCCCATCTCATATTAAAGACACAATGCCATGGTGTCTAGTGCAATTAGGAAAACTTCATTTTGAGATCATTAATTATGATATGTCCTTAAAGTATTTCAATAGATTGAAAGACCTACAACCGGCAAGGGTAAAAGATATGGAAATTTTTTCTACTTTGCTGTGGCATTTGCATGACAAGGTTAAATCTTCAAATTTGGCAAATGGGCTAATGGATACAATGCCTAATAAGCCCGAAACATGGTGTTGTATAGGTAATTTGCTATCATTGCAAAAGGATCATGATGCCGCAATAAAAGCCTTCGAAAAAGCTACTCAGTTAGACCCAAATTTTGCATACGCGTATACTTTGCAAGGTCATGAACATTCTTCCAACGATTCTTCGGATTCTGCCAAGACATGCTATAGAAAGGCGCTAGCTTGTGATCCTCAGCATTACAATGCATATTACGGATTGGGTACGAGCGCTATGAAATTAGGTCAATATGAAGAAGCGTTGTTATATTTTGAAAAGGCAAGGTCAATTAATCCCGTCAATGTTGTGTTAATCTGTTGTTGCGGTGGTTCTTTAGAAAAGCTGGGCTATAAGGAAAAGGCTCTACAATATTATGAACTAGCATGTCATTTGCAACCGACTTCCTCGCTATCCAAATATAAGATGGGCCAGTTGCTCTATTCCATGACAAGATATAATGTTGCTTTGCAAACTTTTGAAGAATTGGTGAAACTCGTTCCTGATGATGCCACAGCCCATTATTTGCTGGGTCAAACATATAGAATAGTTGGGAGGAAAAAAGATGCAATCAAGGAGCTAACTGTTGCTATGAATTTGGATCCAAAGGGTAACCAAGTTATCATCGATGAATTACAAAAATGTCATATGCAAGAATAAACGCAGGTTGGCCAAAACATAACAAATTGAAACATGTTAAATGTTTTCATAATTCTTTTTGTTCTTCGTTGTTTCATATTTATTTTTAAGTTAATGTAATAGTAATAGTTAATAATAATAACGTTAATGGTAACAATAATAATAATATATATATCCAGTAATTTGAAAGAAGAGGACATCATGTCTGCGGTTCCTGCGATGTACTTCTTGATAGTATCAGTGTCTAATTTGATTGTATTAATTCGTAAACTTTTTATTTTTATATACTTTATATCACTATATTATGTTCTATTAAATATTAATTATTAAGGTGTTTAAGTTGGTCAAGAAGTAACTAATGATTGCAGTTCTCAAAGTCTGCCACCAGGGTATTCAAATGCTGAACTTTCCAGGTAATCGCTGGTCTCAAATTGATCTTGTTCGATTGGATAATTAGAATTTCTTTTATTTTGGGTGTCATCCCATCCAAATTGATCTCTTCCCTCTTCCTCTTCAGCATCTCTTAACTGGGTTTGTAACCTAGCTTCTTCCAATAGCGTCTGTGCCTTGCTTAGAGGTATCGTTGGTGTGGCATATGAACTAATGACAGGGACGCTTGTATCAATATCAATAGTGGCCTTTATTATGGCTGACAGCCATGCCTTCATTTCAGATTTATTCTCAACTGCAAAATAGTGAACGCGAGGTTCTGTAAAGGTTAGCCCCTTTTTGGACCCCGGTTGCGGAGGGACCAATTTGAAACAGTATTTTCCTTTTCCTAAGCTCGCAGCGTATAAGGAAATGAGCCTATCATCATCACTGGCAGGTAAGACCCTATGTGCCGTTATATCTATCAGGCCACGCTCCTTCTCATCATTGGTATTCGTAAAATAAGAAAGCCTTGTTCCATGAAGTGTGAAAAACCGTTGTTTCCAAGTCCCCATAGCACCGGTACCTTTTTTGCTCATCCAGCCTGAACAGTCCGCAGTTTGCATAGATTCCTTTGCTGTGATAGAGCGTATACCTTCGGTAAAAGCAGATGTTTGTTGCTTTTTAGCATTCGACCTGGGAAGTATCGATTTGGTAGATTTTTGGGTAAGTTCACTGGGAGATCTTTTGAATTCCTTGCTTCCTACAAATGATTCTTTGGTGCTACTAAATAATTTCTTTTTGCTTTTTTCTTCGGAAGAGCCATCTTTGGAGCTACTGTTCTTGTGTTTGTGCTTGCTCTTGTGCTTGTGCTTGTGCTTGTGCTTCCCTTCACTTGGTTGTGATACTGCCTCCTTATTATTACTACTAGTAGGAGTTTCGCTATGCGCTAAAGCAATATTGGATTTGGAATTTATAGGGCTTAAAGAAGTTTTCAAGGGGCTGGTAACTAACGAGTGTTTTCTACTATGGGAGTAAGATTGTGATCTTGCATGCGAATAGGAATTCGACTGAGAACGAGAATGGGAAGTCATCTTTGCGGGATCGATAGTGAAAGTTTGTTTGGTTGGTGACGTTGGATTAGACTGACTTTTTGAAGAAAAAAAAGATAATATAGAAGAGTTTCTCCTATGCTTTTTCATTTCAGAAAGTGAGGCATCTCTTGAATGTCCGTAAGACGACTTTCTGCGTGCTGAGTCAAAAACTGCTCTGCTAGCTTTTGAAGGTTGTTTCGTTTCTTCTTCGTCGAAACTTGACTTGACTGGCGATAGCATTGAAATCCTGTTGAACAAATCAACAAATGAGCTTCCGGATTCCGTCCTCTTATGGTTATTGTAAACAACGGAATTTCTGTTCGGATGATGAGATGTAGCATTTGAAGATATATTTGAAATTGCGGGTAGAGATTCATCTGTGTTAACCGTGTTAATAGAAGGTATAGTAGCAGATGTCAGTGTTGTTTTCCTAGAGTTCGAGTCATGACCATTCATGGCAGGGAATTTGAACTTGCCCGTTGAATTATCGGAAGATGTCGAAGAATTTGGAATTAGCCCATTTGAATAAACGGTTGGGTTCTTGTTTTTAGGTGGATATGTTGTTTGAGGAGGAAACCTTGCGTTATTATTTGTGTACCTGTTATTAAAAGAGGGCGATTGTGGAGGTTGAACTGGACTTGGATATGATGGTGGTTTTGGAGCCCTTCCCGGTGATTCGAAAATATCTTTATCAGCAAACAAATTAGGAACTTCTGTCATATCTAGGATCTGCTCAGCTGGGTCGTGAAGTTTAAAATTGGGATTAACAACAACCGAGCTTGGTCTTTGCAATTCTGTGGTGACCGAAGATGATTTTCTATCAGAGCTTTCACTTGACAACTTGTTACACTTGGAGGAAATTTGTTGTTGGATTTCGTCTCTATTTACAGTGGCTGCAGGCATTAGTTGGGCAGCTTGGTTTTCAAAAGCAAAGGTAGAGTAGTCGGCGTCCAGTTTATTTGACGACGAATCAATTGCAGACTTGATGTTCCTTATTTCTTTGAATATCTGAAATCTTATACCAAAAGAATTTATTTCCAATTCTTTTAGGTGTTCCAGTTCTAATTCCAGTAGTATTTTTCCGGAGACTTGATGCTCTTTGAATTTATTGCAAGTGGATTGATCAAATCCAACCAAGCTAAAGTAATCAGTAACCTCTTCTGGGCTCCAACTTTTAGCCATTTTCAAATCTAATTGACGAACTGATTCCGAACTCGGTTCTAGGGATTTTGTTGATATATTTGACTTACTTATATTCTTCAAAGATTCAGAACTTAAGTTTAAATCCGCTGTGCTAGAAAATAACGAGTCATGTGTCGTGTTTTCCTCATTTCTGGTTTTTTCTTGAATCAAAGTCTGTTCATCTTGCAACTGTGGAGTGCTAACTTCGGGCACGCGTGTGGGCGATTTTGATACCTCTTGTTCAACTGAACCACTTCTTAGCTCTTCCAAGGCTTTGTCTATATCGCTCATTGTACTTTTCAATGATGTATATCTGTTCTCCTGTTGATGCGAGGAGACTTTACCTATGTTACTCGCAGAATCATTTAAATTTCCATATTTAACACCAGAATTTCCACTCTCTTGGGTTGGTGATTTGTGCAGGTTCTCTGGTTTTTCTATTGCTATTCTTTTGGTAAATACCGCTGGGTATAAACCTTCCTCTTTGGTTCTCAAATTGCGCCCATAATACCAGCCGTCATTGTACTCCCCATCATCAGTAATGACTTTAATTTTATCACCTGGTTTCATATTGAGCTCGTCCTCCATTCGTTTAGAGTACTGATTTACCGCAATATACAGAGGAAAAGATTTGGCCCCTTTGCCTAGGGTATTTCCTTCGAGACTCATCTTCTATTTTTTATTATTGCAGTGGCCTCCGGTCACCTCGAGTTAGAACTTTGTTGAAATTCAGTAAAACAATTGTTTCTTTAGACAGACGCAGTAAAACTGCTTGATAGAGCGAAGAATTGCCTTTAATTGACGCACCCAATTCTTCGGATGTAAATCAGAAAGTATCCTAAGGGAAGCGTATAGTTTTCAGTTTCTTTTTCCTTTTTTTTTTCGTTTTCTGCCAAATTTTTAGTGCCATGTTATTCATTTACCTTTCACGTCCTTTCGTTTGTTTTGGTACGGGGGAATGTCGTTTCCGACTACGCGGTTTCGAAAGTAGTGCAATGTGGCTGAGCTCTCCCCCCCACACGTGATAGCCTTTCTTACGCGTCAATAGAATAGAAAGCTCACATACTCTTGAATATTTGGTAACATCTTTTGAAGGACAAGTTCATACAATTATATGATATGCTTCAAGTTTTCCAGAAAAGATTTCTAGGCATGCCATACTTCCCTTTTTTTTAATTTTTGTCACGAAATCCTGGTATTTATTCTTGGAATGTATTTTTTTCTTTTGAAACACATTACCAACTCTTTTCAAAATCTCCAGGAATGGCAGAGAAGAAAACAAATTTTTATCTGCAAAACCCCGGAGAACACTCAAATTCCTAAATCATGACTGTACTGTTAAGTCATGCCGTAGTAAATATTGCACGATATCATCTTGATGTAAACTGGACTTCGTTTAGATCTACCAGCATACCAGCTCTACGTTTTCTGATAATTTAGCTCCACTTCGTTAAAAAAATTTACCGGCTGATAGGGAGAGAGTCACTGCTTCGATAGAGACTTTAATTTTAATATTACTTTCATCTTCATGCGGCTCGGCTCCCATGTATTCACCGCTCGTAGAAGGGAGAAGAGTTGGTAACTTTTCTTTTTCATTTCTTGCCCAAATATTGCGAACATGATAGCAGTTGATGGAAACGTAATCAGTTAAGTGTCTTAATTAGCCACCATTCAGAGGTCTTGGATGCATATATAACAATCTCGGCGGCTAAATCAAGATATTTATTTCCGGGTAAAGAACGCGTGGGTATATTTCTTTTTTTTTTTCGGGAGAAGTTTTCTCAGGGTCCCCCCCCTTTGTATCTCTTAAGATGACCAAGTACGGTGACAACGGCAAAGCTCACTTGCTAATGAAGGAGTGAACACCTTCTAATTTCATTCAGGTTGCTTAGAAGTATTAGGTACCCAAGAAAGGTATAATACCGCTCACAAAATATTAAGATGCCATTTAATCATAATAGCAAGGCAAAAAGACCAAAGTTTCTACTGGACCTGCAAATCAAAGAATTGGTAAATATTCCTCAATCTTCTGGCTATTGCTACACGAAATGGCGTTTGAAGGATGGAACAGGTACGTCGGGACACAAAGTGGCTCTGGACGGTGAGCATCAAACCACTTCGACCCAGAGTAGAGGTACAACAAAACACGTGCATGTGCAACATCATAGAGCACAATGGAATTATTCATTAGACAAACCAATCCTGGTGAAGCTCCACTTGGATAAAAACGGCAGATTCTTGAAGAAAATTTTGGTGTTGGATGTTTTTTTTGAGTTTGCTGATGCGAATTCCTCGTTGACTTCTAGTTCTAGTCCCAATGGCAAAGTGAAGAAAACGACCTATGCTAACGCCACTGCACTAACGGCCACAGGAAACAATTCATATTCTCAAAAGATAACGGGTAAACTTCTATTGGGAACAGTAGACATAGATATAACAGAATACGTCAAAGAAGACGAAACTCCCACAACAAACAGATTTCTCCTAAAGCACTCAAAGGTCAATTCTATAATCAACGTCTCATTGCAGTTGAAGCTAGTTAGAGGCTCTTACGAAGATTTCAACATTTCCAAATCGTTTACTAATGGCCAGCTCGCTAATTACAGGCCAGGAATAAATACTATACTGGATAACACGTCTGAACTATCTAGCCCCACATCAACAACAAACCAGATGTCACCCAAGAATACATTCTCCAATTTTAACGGTATTGGAACAACTGTAGCGAAACCCGGTACAAATGCGACAGGAAACAGCACAAGTATTAAATCACCGACTTCTACCAACCACAAGAGTAGCGAAATGACAACAAAGCCAGGGCTGTCAACAACAATATCTTCCTCTATGAGCCCACTGATTGAGAGCTTGTACCAGAAAACGTTTAAATTACCGTGGGATCCTCGACCAGGTGAATTTACGCCAAGAGAATGCGTGGAAGATATTTTACAAGGCGGAAACGGTTGGGCTAAGAACGAGAAGGGCATAAATTTAATCGATTTACAGGCATTGAGATTGAACGAAATGGAAGAAGAGTACTACAATCCAAATTATGGCAATAACCTTGGGAACAAGGCAAGTAGTTGGCCTCCAAATCCAAGCGATGACGGCTACAGCACAATGGGCAAAAGAGAGTATTTGGAGAAAAAGCAGAATTGGAGTCATATGTCACGAGCACAACGTGCAAAACTGAGGACTCATAATGACGAGGATAACGAAAATACGGCTAATGATAAAGGGAGCGACAAGGATAATAACTCTGTCGAAGACAATAACCCCACGGACTTTTTAACAGATAGAATAAGAGAAAACAAAAACTGGTCTATAATAACCCCATCGGGCTAGAATATTTGTATTGTTTTATGTAATTATAATCTTAAGCTTGCAATACCAATCACTATTACCATGTTAATGATCCCCCAGATAAAAAGACAAGACAGAGCATATATCAGACTACATTAACATCTGTACACCCCCAACTGCTTTGAAAAACCCATGCAGTTATTATTTTCAACAGACCAAGTTTTTTTATCGCTTATCCGGCTCACAGAACGAGCCGTACAACCGTCATCAGACTTGCATGGAAATGTTGAAAAAGAGGTAAAAAAGAAAATATCAAACCCAAACACGCTCGGGCTGAAAAATTAATATGGCAGGAAACGAACTGTAGCCATAATGTACCTGTTCCCGCTAATAGTAATACCATCGTATTGCTAAGGTTAGTAGCTAAAAATCTCTTACTTTCTTTATTTTGACTCTTGGGTCTTACAAGCAATACAAAACCAACACACCTATATATAACTAATAATGTCCGGTAACGGTGCTCAAGGTACTAAGTTTAGAATCTCAGTATGTTAAAATTTTTATTTTCCACAATGCAATTTGGTTAAATTGATCATAAAGTAAAGTTCCAAGATTTCATTTTGCTGGGTACAACAGAATTAAACAGAGGTTTAAAAGACGCTAAACACTAAGTGTGAAGCCTGATCATATACCTATCGGTGTTATTTTCCATAAGAATGGTAGATGTGCCATCACTGGTACCGCCCCGCCAAAGATGCAATTACATACATAACTTCAGTTTTTAAATGGTTAAGCGGGCTGTATTTGCAGATGAAGTGATACCTGTCAATATTCATGGACTCAAAAATTTCTGGTTTCAAAATCATACACGGCAAGCATATCCTAACTCCCTCTTTTGCCCATACTAATGGATAACCATCGAAATGTTATTTCTACAAAAATCACGCTTAACTCTATTTTTCAAGATTAACCACATCTGCTAACTTTCTCCCTATGCTTTTACTAACAAAATTATTCTCACTCCCCGATATTGAGATCTTTTTTAACTAGTTAGGTCTACCAGTCGGTGCCATCATGAACTGTGCTGACAACAGTGGTGCCAGAAACTTGTACATTATCGCCGTCAAAGGCTCTGGTTCCAGATTGAACAGATTGCCAGCCGCCTCTCTAGGTGATATGGTTATGGCCACCGTTAAGAAGGGTAAGCCAGAATTGAGAAAGAAGGTTATGCCAGCTATTGTTGTCCGTCAAGCTAAGTCTTGGAGAAGAAGAGACGGTGTCTTTTTGTACTTCGAAGACAATGCTGGTGTCATCGCTAATCCTAAGGGTGAAATGAAGGGTTCCGCCATCACTGGTCCAGTCGGTAAGGAATGTGCCGATTTATGGCCAAGAGTTGCATCTAACTCCGGTGTTGTTGTGTAAAAAGGAAATTATTTTGACTCATACTCTTAGATTCTTCAATTATATATATTTTCTTTATAAATAACAGTCTCTTAAACAGATTAAAGAAACTCAATAATTCATTGCATTTTTAGATGAAAATATTACTATTATCGTTCATCGAGAGAATCACATGATATTATGAGCGTGATAGGAGGGTCTATATATTTTTTGGGGTACGTCAAAAAAGCAAACAGACACGTTAAGAAGGTAAGAATAACAGATGATAGAATGTTTTGCTAGTGAGAAACAAGTATGGCACCAGCCGTACAATATGCATATTTTGACATTTTTCAAGGTAAATTAGTTCCAAGTTAATAGAATAATCAAGACTAATTGACTTCTCAAAGCCTCGCAAAAAAAGCAGGAAATTCGAAAAAAAAGCCTTCAAAGAAAAAGGGAAATCAGTGTAACATAGACGATGGAGGATCATGGGATTGTAGAAACTTTAAACTTTCTATCATCAACAAAAATCAAAGAGAGAAACAATGCTTTAGATGAGCTAACAACAATTTTAAAAGAAGATCCGGAAAGGATACCAACCAAGGCCCTATCTACAACGGCAGAAGCTTTGGTAGAGTTACTTGCATCTGAACACACAAAATACTGTGACCTTCTTCGAAACTTGACAGTGTCAACGACAAACAAGCTATCACTTAGTGAGAACAGACTCTCCACGATATCGTACGTTTTAAGATTATTTGTAGAAAAATCATGTGAGAGATTTAAAGTGAAAACGTTGAAGTTACTTTTAGCAGTAGTACCTGAATTAATGGTCAAAGATGGTTCCAAAAGTTTATTGGATGCCGTTTCAGTACATTTATCGTTTGCTTTGGATGCCCTAATTAAAAGTGACCCTTTCAAACTGAAATTCATGATACACCAATGGATATCCTTAGTCGATAAAATTTGCGAGTACTTTCAAAGCCAAATGAAATTATCTATGGTAGACAAAACATTGACCAATTTCATATCGATCCTCCTGAATTTATTGGCGTTAGACACAGTTGGTATATTTCAAGTGACAAGGACAATTACTTGGACCGTAATAGATTTTTTGAGGCTCAGCAAAAAAGAAAATGGAAATACGAGATTAATAATGTCATTAATAAATCAATTAATTTTGAAGTGCCATTGTTTTAGTGTTATTGATACGCTAATGCTTATAAAAGAAGCATGGAGTTACAACCTGACAATTGGCTGTACTTCCAATGAGCTAGTACAAGACCAATTATCACTGTTTGATGTTATGTCAAGTGAACTAATGAACCATAAACTTCCTTATATGATTGGTCAAGAGAATTATGTTGAAGAGCTTCGGTCCGAATCTCTTGTATCTCTATACCGTGAGTACATTCTACTGCGCTTAAGTAATTATAAGCCTCAATTATTTACCGTAAACCATGTGGAATTCTCATATATTCGAGGTTCAAGGGATAAAAATTCATGGTTTGCATTACCTGATTTTAGACTTAGAGATAGGGGAGGCAGATCGGTGTGGTTAAAAATACTCGGAATTACCAAATCATTGTTAACATATTTTGCATTGAACAGAAAAAATGAAAATTACTCATTATTATTTAAAAGAAGAAAATGTGATTCGGATATACCTTCTATCCTACGGATTTCTGACGATATGGACACATTTCTTATTCATCTTTTAGAGGAGAACAGCTCACATGAGTTTGAAGTGCTAGGATTACAATTGTGCTCATTTTATGGAACTTTACAAGACTTCACTAAAAGTTTTGCAGAACAGCTGAAAGAACTTCTGTTTTCAAAATTCGAAAAAATCCAATGCTTTAATTGGGTTTGTTTTTCTTTTATTCCTTTATTATCCCAAAAAGAATGCGAATTAAGCAATGGCGACATGGCACGCCTATTTAAAGTTTGCTTACCATTAGTAAAATCAAATGAATCTTGCCAGTTAAGTTGTCTTTTATTAGCCAACTCCATAAAGTTTTCAAAGCAGCTTTTATCCGATGAGAAAACTATCAATCAGATATATGATCTTTACGAATTATCCGATATTTTGGGTCCCATATTAGTTACTAATGAATCGTTCATGCTATGGGGATACCTTCAGTACGTTGGTAAAGACTTCCAATCTATGAACGGTATATCGTCCGCTGATAGAATTTTTGAGTGGCTAAAATCAAAGTGGAACCAGTTGCGCGGAACTGATGCTAAACAGGATCAGTTCTGCAATTTTATATCCTGGTTAGGTAACAAATATGACCCAGAGAACCCTTTCAACGATAAAAAAGGCGAAGGAGCTAATCCTGTCTCACTATGTTGGGATGAAAGCCACAAGATTTGGCAACATTTTCAAGAGCAGAGGGAATTTCTTTTAGGCGTAAAACCAGAAGAAAAGTCAGAATGTTTTAACACTCCCTTTTTTAATTTACCAAAAGTTTCCTTAGACCTCACACGTTATAATGAAATTCTTTACAGATTACTGGAAAATATTGAAAGTGATGCATTTTCATCTCCACTACAAAAATTTACTTGGGTAGCAAAATTAATACAAATAGTTGATAATCTTTGTGGAGATTCCACTTTTTCTGAGTTTATTGCAGCATATAAGAGAACAACCTTAATAACTATTCCACAACTTAGTTTTGATAGCCAAAACTCCTACCAATCATTTTTTGAGGAGGTTTTATCGATACGGACCATAAATGTAGACCATTTAGTGCTTGACAAAATTAATATGAAGGAAATCGTTAATGATTTTATCAGGATGCAAAAAAACAAATCTCAAACAGGAACTTCTGCCATCAATTACTTCGAAGCCTCTTCAGAAGACACTACCCAGAATAATAGTCCGTACACAATTGGAGGTAGATTTCAGAAGCCTCTGCACTCCACTATAGATAAAGCAGTGCGAGCTTACCTATGGTCTTCAAGAAATAAATCCATTTCAGAGCGTTTGGTAGCCATATTGGAATTTTCTGATTGCGTTAGCACAGATGTATTTATATCTTATCTTGGCACTGTTTGCCAGTGGTTAAAACAAGCAATCGGGGAGAAATCTTCTTACAACAAAATCCTGGAAGAATTCACTGAAGTCTTGGGTGAAAAATTGCTTTGCAACCACTATAGTTCTTCCAATCAAGCTATGCTTTTACTTACATCTTATATCGAAGCAATAAGACCTCAATGGTTATCTTACCCCGAGCAGCCTTTGAATTCGGACTGCAATGATATCCTGGACTGGATCATATCTAGATTTGAGGACAATTCTTTCACTGGTGTGGCCCCTACGGTCAACCTTTCTATGCTGCTGCTTAGCCTACTTCAAAATCATGATCTTTCCCACGGATCAATCAGAGGTGGGAAGCAGAGAGTCTTTGCAACTTTTATTAAATGCCTGCAAAAGCTAGACTCCTCCAATATTATTAACATAATGAACAGTATTTCGAGTTATATGGCCCAAGTGAGCTATAAGAATCAAAGTATCATATTTTATGAGATTAAGAGCTTATTTGGTCCGCCTCAGCAAAGTATTGAAAAGTCCGCTTTCTACTCTCTTGCAATGTCCATGTTGTCTTTGGTGTCTTACCCAAGCTTAGTTTTTTCTTTGGAGGATATGATGACATACTCTGGCTTCAATCATACTCGTGCGTTTATCCAACAAGCTCTGAACAAAATTACGGTCGCTTTTCGCTACCAAAACCTTACAGAGCTCTTCGAATATTGTAAGTTTGATTTGATTATGTACTGGTTTAACAGAACAAAAGTCCCTACTTCTAAATTGGAGAAAGAATGGGATATATCTCTTTTTGGATTTGCCGATATTCATGAATTTTTAGGAAGATACTTTGTAGAAATTTCTGCAATCTACTTTTCTCAAGGTTTCAACCAAAAATGGATCTTAGACATGTTACACGCGATTACTGGAAACGGTGATGCTTATCTGGTGGATAACAGCTATTACTTGTGTATTCCACTTGCCTTTATCAGTGGCGGTGTGAATGAACTAATATTTGATATATTGCCCCAAATATCAGGTAAAACAACAGTAAAATACCATAAAAAATACCGTCTACTGATGTTAAAGTGGATCATAAGATTTACTGATTTGGGCTCACTTACTGAACTTAGATCTACTGTTGAAAAATTATTCCCAACTTCATACCTTTCGCCATATTTATTTGAAAATTCCAGTGTTTCAATGAGGTATCAATACCCACTTCATATACCCTTGGCATTAGGAGCAACCTTAGTTCAGACGCAGTTTGCTCATGAAAAGAACAACACACACGAATTCAAGCTTTTGTTTTTATCGGTTATTACAGACCTTGAAAAGACATCGACTTACATAGGAAAACTGCGATGTGCAAGGGAGTTAAAATATCTTTTTGTGTTGTATGAGAATGTACTTGTAAAATCATCAACTTTAAACTTCATCATAATTCGGCTTTCAAAATTCTTAATAGATACACAAATTCACGATGAAGTAATAACAATTTTCAGCTCATTGTTAAATCTGGCTGACAAAAATACGTTTGAAATAGAGCCATCTCTGCCCAATTTATTTTGCAAAATATTCATTTATTTGAGGGAAAACAAACAGCTCAGTCCATCCTTCCAGCAGGCTATAAAGCTTTTAGAGCATCGGGATCTCATCAAAATAAAAACTTGGAAATACTGCCTTGATGCAATATTCGGAAATATAGTCCAAGATGATATTTATGAAAATACGGAACTTTTGGATGCTAGTGATTGTGGCGTAGACGATGTTGTATTGGTTTCTTTACTCTTTTCTTATGCCAGGAGACCGGTAGCTTCAAAAATCGGTTGTTCGCTTTCTAAAGCTGCTGCAATTAACATTTTGAAACACCATGTTCCAAAGGAATATTTGAGTAAAAACTTCAAACTATGGTTCGCTGCTCTTTCAAGAAGAATTTTACAGCAAGAAGTTCAAAGAGAGAGATCTACAAACTTTAATAATGAAGTTCATTTGAAAAACTTTGAAATGGTATTTCGCCATCCCGAACAACCACATATGATATACCAACGTATTTCGACCTTCAATAAAGAAGCTGAGTTATATGATTCTACTGAAGTGTTTTTTATTTCTGAGTGCATTCTAACGTACCTAGTGGGCTACTCAATAGGAAATAGCGAAAGTGAATTTTGTTTTAGGGATAACATAATGAACGAGAACAAAGATAAAGTTGCTCCATTGGACAAGGATGTACTGAATGCTATATACCCGTTGGCAAACAATTTTGGGATGGAATCATTCATATGCGATACTTATTTGTCAGTGAACGAACCCTACAACTGCTGGCTAAGCAAATTCGCCCGTAGTTTGATTCACCAAATATCATTTAATATACCTCCTATTGTTTGCTTGTATCCTTTATGCAAAGGATCAACAGCTTTTTGTGAATTAGTACTTACTGACCTCTTTTTTCTTTCAACGACTTACGATCCGAAAAGCTGTTTGAATTGGAGCAATCGAATATTCACTCAAATAGCAATGTTGCTGCATGTTAAAGATTCTGAGATAAAGCTAAAGATGCTTTTCAATGTAATTAAAATGATTAGGATGGGTTCTAGATGCAAGGAACGAAACTGTCTGCGCATATATTCTAGCTTAGATTTACAAGAAATATGTCAAATTTCTCTTAAAATAGAAGAGTTCAAGTTTGGCTATTTGTTATTTGAGGAAATGAACATGCCAAACATAAGAGAAATGAATATAAATACACTTCAGAAGATTTACGAATGCATAAATGACGGCGATTTTCTAGCAGGCTTACCTGTTCCACACTCAATAGAGGGTGTTTTGAACTCTATCAATAGAATTGACTCAGATACGTGGAAACGTTTTCTTTTCAACAACGCCGATTTTGATGCCAATTACACTACTTCACTAGAAGAGGAAAAGGAATCATTAATCAAGGCCACAGAAGATAGCGGTTTCTACGGGTTGACAAGCTTATTGGAAAGTAGACTTTCTGGATCCAGTGATGTCTACAAATGGAATTTAGAATTGGGAGACTGGAAGCTATTGACTCCAAAAGTTGTTGATTCCAAAGCCAAAGGTTTATACTATGCCATAAAAAATTTACCACAGGACGTTGGTTTTGCTGAAAAAAGTTTAGAAAAATCCTTATTAACTATTTTTGATTCTCGACAACATTTTATTAGCCAAACTGAATGGATGGATACTCTGAACGCGATTATTGAATTTATAAAAATAGCAGCAATCCCTCAGGACGTTACTTCCTTCCCCCAAACATTGATGTCTATTATGAAGGCCGATAAGGAGAGACTTAATACAATAGACTTCTATGATCACAAAACAACGTTAAAGAGTAGACATACTTTAATGAATGTGCTCTCGAGGAATTCATTAGATGAAAACGTAAAATGCTCGAAATATTTACGCCTTGGATCCATTATTCAGCTTGCTAATTACGTTCAGCTGGCAATTGCCAATGGTGCGCCTCAAGATGCGTTACGAAATGCCACTCTAATGAGCAAAACAGTGAAGAATATTGCAAAATTATACGATGATCCCTCTGTAGTATCTCAAATTGAGAAATTGGCAAGTTTCACATCTGCTAATGCCCTCTGGGAGTCTCGAGAGTACAAGGCACCTGTAATGATAATGAGAGATCTTTTAGCTCAAAATGAGAAGAATATTAGCGAAAGTATCCTTTATGACGATTTTAAGCTACTCATTAATGTGCCTATGGACCAAATTAAAGCTCGACTAGTTAAATGGAGCTCAGAATCAAGGCTTGAACCAGCTGCTGCAATATATGAAAAAATCATTGTCAATTGGGATATAAATGTCGAAGATCATGAATCATGTTCTGATGTTTTCTACACACTCGGAAGTTTTCTGGATGAACAGGCACAAAAGTTACGATCAAATGGAGAAATCGAAGATAGAGAACATAGGTCATATACTGGAAAATCTACCTTGAAAGCTTTGGAGCTGATATATAAAAACACAAAATTACCAGAAAATGAAAGAAAAGATGCGAAAAGGCATTATAATCGTGTCTTGCTACAATATAATAGAGATTCTGAAGTACTAAAGGCACTGCTTCTTCAAAAAGAAAAATTTTTATGGCATGCACTCCATTTCTATCTCAATACCTTAGTTTTCAGCAACAGATATGATAATGACATTATTGATAAGTTTTGTGGTTTATGGTTCGAGAATGATGACAATAGCAAGATCAATCAATTACTATATAAAGAAATTGGAACAATACCGAGCTGGAAGTTTTTGCCCTGGGTCAATCAGATTGCGTCAAAAATATCTATGGAGGAGAATGAATTTCAAAAGCCATTGCAACTAACCATGAAACGACTTCTTTACAAACTACCGTATGACTCCCTTTATTCAGTGATGAGCATACTACTATATGAAAAGCAATCCAATAAGGACACCAACATATCCCAAAAAATTCAAGCTGTCAAAAAGATTCTTTTAGAATTGCAAGGATATGACAGGGGTGCCTTTGCGAAAAAGTATTTACTTCCTGTGCAAGAGTTTTGCGAGATGTCTGTAGAGTTAGCTAATCTTAAGTTTGTGCAAAATACGAAGACGTTACGCTTAGCTAATTTGAAGATTGGCCAATATTGGCTGAAACAGCTAAACATGGAGAAGCTTCCCCTACCGACCAGTAATTTTACAGTCAAAAGTTCTGCTGATGGAAGAAAAGCCCGCCCTTATATTGTATCCGTCAATGAAACAGTAGGCATTACTACCACAGGATTGTCCCTGCCGAAAATAGTCACCTTCAACATCTCAGATGGTACAACGCAGAAAGCTTTGATGAAAGGAAGTAATGACGATTTGAGACAAGATGCAATTATGGAACAAGTGTTTCAACAAGTTAATAAAGTTCTACAAAATGATAAAGTATTAAGAAATCTAGATCTGGGTATTAGAACATACAAAGTGGTTCCATTAGGACCAAAGGCAGGAATCATTGAATTTGTCGCAAATTCTACATCATTACATCAAATTTTGAGTAAGCTACATACCAACGATAAGATAACCTTCGATCAGGCAAGAAAAGGCATGAAAGCAGTTCAAACAAAATCAAATGAAGAGAGGCTGAAAGCTTATTTAAAAATCACTAATGAAATAAAACCGCAGTTAAGAAACTTTTTTTTTGATTCCTTTCCCGATCCGTTGGATTGGTTTGAAGCTAAGAAAACGTACACAAAAGGTGTCGCAGCTAGCTCTATCGTTGGATACATATTAGGCCTCGGTGATAGGCACTTAAACAATATCCTGCTTGACTGCTCAACAGGGGAGCCTATTCATATAGACCTGGGAATTGCGTTTGATCAGGGAAAATTACTCCCCATTCCAGAGTTGGTCCCTTTCAGATTAACTAGAGATATCGTTGATGGATTTGGAGTCACAGGCGTGGATGGCCTATTCAGGCGGAGTTGTGAAAGAGTTTACGCAGTATTAAGAAAAGATTATGTCAAGGTGATGTGTGTTTTGAATATCTTAAAATGGGATCCCCTTTATTCCTGGGTAATGTCACCAGTTAAAAAATACGAACACTTATTTGAAGAAGAACATGAAATTACAAATTTCGATAACGTCAGCAAGTTCATAAGTAACAACGACAGGAACGAAAACCAAGAGTCTTATAGGGCCCTTAAAGGTGTAGAAGAGAAGCTTATGGGTAATGGACTAAGTGTAGAGTCTAGCGTACAAGATTTGATTCAGCAAGCCACGGATCCATCAAATTTGAGTGTTATATATATGGGATGGTCACCTTTTTATTAATTGCTATGCAGATGCTTTATACTTCTTTTTTTTGTTTATAGAAATACGAAAAGTAATGTACAAACTCAATGTGATGATGTGCCCAAAAATACAATCGCTGATAGTGAAGCTACCATTACTGCTATCCCCCAGATGAATAGAGATAAACTTAAGTATTTGAATATTTTTATGCTTGTCGGTACTCTTTCATTCGTGCCCGTAAATTCTGAGCCAATTAATTTATAACCAAAAAGGCCTGGCAAAATGAAAGAAATCGACGTAGATCCCGTGGCACCAACTATTGCTAGGACTTTTGCTAGAGACGTAATTGAAATAGCCAGTAGATATGAGAACAGTAAGATACAAAGGGTGATAATATTGATATGCCGTAAAGACTCACTACGCAGATTTGGCTCTTCGTTGTTTTGTTGGGTTGGCGCCTCCTGCGGATCTTCACTATTAAAGTTGTCTAATGGAATAAAGCTAGCTCTGTTATCGTATAACTTACCTTTTCTGAAATTTTCAATGAATATAATTATGTTTTTTACCGATGATCTGCAAGGATGGCATTGCAATGGAAATGCTAACATAACTAATAGCAGCATTGCTAACCTCCCGATGGTGGTGGAGATGGAATTCGGGTATAAAGTGAGGATATTTCCTACAATATTCTCACCAAATGTCATATAACCTGTACCACCAATTATGATGTATAAAAAATAGGCCAACACGATGGCAAAAATCGGAATCCTCCTGATTACCTTGAAGCTCTTATCCACTTGCTCATTAATTACACTGAACATATTGTGGTGACAAGTGTAAGCAAACACAAAAATTGGCAATGTAGTCAGGGGAGAATGAGACTGAGAATCTCCGTGAGGTACCATAAAATATACTTGCCCTCTCTCTAGCTGATGCCGATTTACAAAATGGTAAATAATCAAACCAGATAAATATGCGACACTAACAATGGCAATCATAGAAGCATATCGTAGAGAATTCAAACTTCTTTTAAAGCATAAAGGGGAGATAACAAACACCATGATCAGAGTTATATACAAACGCCTGTCTAAGAACATGTGATGCTCTTGCGAACCACTCATGTTATCATCGTTACGATAAAAAATTGACTGCACTATCTGTGGCACTAAGTCACCAACAATAATTAAGTAAGATACACCAACGCCAAAACATTTAACAGCAATGGCAAAATCGAACACTACACTTATTGACGGATTGATTAGTTGGGTGAGTTTAGCAAACGAGGCGTTCTCAGATTTAGGTACGTACTTCGCTATTCGAGTCTGTAATAGCAGCCCACATAAGGAACATATTCCGCAAAATGTTAGCGTTATCAGACCAGGCATTAACCCAAATGGCTTGAATGCAAACGGCATTGCAAGTACGCCTGCTCCACATGCTGTATGGAGCAAAGTCAAGACTCCCGAACGTACGTTTGACGGCATATTGAGGAAGCTGCTTACTTTTCGTTTCCACTTTATCTTGCTGTTCGTTCGAGCAACAGTATTTATTTCCTTTTTTTGACGATGGAAATAATGGATAAGTGAAGTCATAGAATAAAAAATATACAAAAATTTAACTAAATAGTTACGCATTACCTATTTACAAAGACGGAAATCAATGGCGAAAATTTCACAATATTCAAGAGTTGATGGTACGATTAGTATCCTTTCCTCTTGGCATCTTTAACAATTTCAATCAACCTCTTGAAGCCCATCATGAATTCCTTCCTATGCCTTTGAGATCTCTTCAATTCAGCCACTTTCCCCGGCTTCATGTAAAACCGTTGACTTCTTTTATCTCCGGGAATATTGTTCTCAAACATGATCCTGTTTAATCTCTTAAATGATTCTGCAGGGTTGTTCTTATTCACGATTATAGATTTTCCAGAATTGAATCTCATTTGTGCATTCTCCACGCTACTTCTAGCAATTTCCGCCTCGGATAGAAGCTCCCTCTTGTTTATTCTCCCAGCAGATTGCATCATATCTACTGGAATTTCCATTGATAAAATATCTGCATTATCAGTTTTGCTTTTAGAGGTTTGGCCACGATCGCTGTTGCTTCCCTGAGCTAATTTGATTGGATTTAGTATGATTTTATCGATATCCGAATTTTGTTGGCGTAAACAGTCGATCGTTGTGAAACCTCTTCTGAGAGAGATTCTTGAAAGCCTCAGCGTGCTCTTCAACATTATGGTTATGCTCTTATGGGTGATATTTGACAGATTTTTTACTCTTCAAGGGACCTTTAATGACCTGGTCTCACTTATTTTTTATTTTCAATCTTGGGAAAGAAGCGAACTTAAAAAAGAAAGGAAGCCATAGCAAGAAGCTAATAAGTGGGCTTTTACATCAACAAGTACTGTAGAAGCTCTACCGTATTGAAAAATGACAGACGCTGAAATAGAAAATTCCCCTGCTTCTGATTTAAAAGAATTGAATTTGGAGAATGAAGGCGTTGAACAGCAAGACCAGGCAAAAGCTGACGAGTCAGACCCAGTAGAAAGCAAAAAGAAGAAGAACAAGAAAAAGAAGAAGAAGAAAAGCAATGTGAAGAAGATTGAATTACTGTTTCCAGATGGAAAGTACCCAGAAGGTGCGTGGATGGACTATCATCAAGATTTCAATCTGCAAAGAACCACGGATGAAGAATCACGTTATTTGAAAAGGGATCTGGAAAGGGCCGAACATTGGAATGATGTCAGAAAGGGTGCTGAGATACATCGTCGTGTGAGAAGGGCCATCAAGGACAGAATCGTTCCTGGGATGAAGTTAATGGATATCGCTGACATGATCGAAAATACTACAAGAAAGTATACAGGTGCCGAAAATTTATTAGCGATGGAGGATCCCAAATCTCAAGGTATTGGGTTTCCAACGGGTCTCTCTCTCAACCATTGTGCTGCACATTTCACACCCAATGCAGGCGACAAAACCGTTCTGAAATACGAAGACGTGATGAAGGTAGATTATGGTGTGCAGGTAAACGGTAACATCATTGATTCTGCCTTTACTGTTTCCTTTGATCCACAATACGATAACCTGCTAGCCGCTGTAAAGGACGCTACTTACACGGGTATTAAAGAAGCGGGTATCGATGTGAGATTAACCGACATCGGTGAAGCCATCCAAGAAGTTATGGAATCCTACGAAGTGGAAATCAATGGTGAGACTTACCAGGTTAAACCTTGTCGTAATCTATGTGGCCACAGTATCGCACCATATCGTATCCACGGCGGTAAATCCGTTCCCATCGTCAAAAATGGGGACACTACAAAAATGGAGGAAGGTGAGCACTTTGCCATTGAAACTTTTGGTTCTACTGGTAGAGGTTATGTTACTGCCGGTGGGGAAGTTTCTCATTATGCCAGATCTGCTGAAGACCATCAGGTAATGCCCACGTTAGACAGCGCCAAGAACTTGTTAAAAACGATAGACCGCAACTTTGGGACTTTACCGTTCTGTCGCCGATACCTAGACAGACTTGGCCAAGAGAAATACTTATTTGCGTTGAATAACTTGGTTAGACACGGTTTAGTACAGGATTATCCACCATTGAACGATATCCCCGGATCCTACACTGCACAATTCGAACACACCATCTTGTTGCATGCTCACAAAAAGGAAGTCGTTTCGAAAGGTGATGACTACTGAGGTAAAATGCGCTTTCAAATGGCCTCCTCACTAGGTATATGAATACTGTTGTAGTTATATAGATAGTTTAATATGGCTTGCCGCCCGTTTAGAATGATGCATTACCTTATATAAGACCTATGGGGGTCTCAAACAGTGGTATGACGACAGATAATATAAGCACTAGTTCAGACGAGTAAACAATGAGAATAGTGCCAGAAAAGCTGGTGTTCAAGGGTATGTTTGACGAGAATTGCTAGTGTGCGGGAAACTTTGCTACCTTTTTTGGTGCGATGCAACAGGTTACTAATATGTAATACTTCAGCTCCCCTTAATAAACAATCAACAGAGTATATAAAGCTCGAGAACGATGGTGAAAAGAGAGTTATATTTAAAGTGAGGACTAGTGCTCCCACAAAGTATTGTGTGAGGCCCAATGTGGCCATCATAGGTGCTCATGAAAGTGTAAATGTCCAAATTGTTTTCCTTGGATTACCCAAGTCAACCGCTGACGATGAAATGGACCAAAAACGAGACAAATTCTTGATCGTTACACTTCCTATCCCGGCAGCTTACCAAAACGTGGAGGATGGCGAGCTGTTGTCCGATTGGCCTAATCTGGAAGAGCAGTACAAAGATGACATAGTCTTCAAGAAGATCAAAATATTTCACTCCGTGTTACCGAAAAGAAAACCGTCTGGAAACCACGATGCAGAATCAGCAAGAGCGCCATCAGCAGGTAACGGGCAAAGTCTGAGTTCCAGAGCATTGCTTATCATCACCGTTATCGCATTGCTCGTCGGCTGGATATACTACTGAGTTTACAAAAGTTTATCACTAAAAGTGAGGAAGAATGCCCTAGTTTTGATAGATAATGAAAACAAAATTAAAAAACAATAAATCACTTTATACAATTATCTAATGGTAGATTTAAAAGTCATGTTTGATTTGATATTTTTTTATTGAAATTTAAAATTAAATGAAGGTTATTATTTTGTAAATCTTTATTTAATTTAAGCTTCCAAAGCCAAACGACCCTTTGGGTTGGTGACCTTGATACCCAAAGCCTTAGCTCTAGCCAAAATGACAACTCTGTTCTTAGCGGAGATGTTGTGAGCAATTTCAGCGGCGTAAGTCTTGGTGTGCATGGTCAAGGTTTCCAAATCCTTAACGTTAGCGACTAAGAAAGTCTTGTGACCAGATGGTGACAAAAACTTGGTCTTCTTGTTAGAACCGTAACCGATCTTTGGTTGAGAGATGTTACCTCTGAATCTTCTTCTAACAACAGAGTCAATACCCTTTTGCTTTCTCCAGTTTTCAGCAACTCTGTGGTAACGGTCAGAGTGATGACGCTTGAACTTCTTGGTGTGCTTCTTGACAATCTTTGGGTGAGGTAAGGAGGCCATCTAATCAAAAAAAAAAAAAAAATGAAAATTAAAAGTTTGTTAGTATAACAGCTCCGAGAATTGTATCTTGGGAAATGACTGGTTATGAGACTCTCGCATGCAATCTTCCGGAGAAAATTTTCCCATATATCTGCCACTGTCTCTTTGATCGGCTAACTCTAGGTGTACCAGTAAACAAATACGAGCTTGCGCGTGTATGTTAATCAGTTCAAATTGGACATTTCATCTCATTTTGGCATGTACTATGTTTGTTCCAATCGCCACAAATATCAAACGTTGCTCTCATAACAATGCAGTCTAGGCTATTCATTCTAGCATTCTATATGTCACATACTTTTATCGTTCAGTGTATTGTCCCTGTTTGGTGATTATCTTTGTAAAAGAGAATGAACTAATTATCAAAATCTAAATTCTTTAAAAGTATTTTAATAAAACGATTCTGCAAATAGATGAGAAAGGTGCGTATTACCTTCTGCTGGATTCAAACACTCTTCTCCAGTAAAAAGATTCCCTTCTCACTCTGCTTAGAGAAGGAGTGCCAGGCCGGCTAAGCCCACTCTCCAGACGGAAACCATACAATGCCTCCGCTGGCTGCATTGTCGCGCCCCGCCCAACGACGGTTTACCGACAGCTGCTAGCTGGGCTCAACAGGTGGTTAGCCCACCAATTCCCCTGTCGCTCTTCGCTCTGAATGTGACGGCAAATTTCGACCCGTTGTTCCTGTTCCTTTTTTTTTTCAATTGGACTGAAAAAAAAAAAGAACCGAATCTGGAAAGATACACCCAAACATACATAGAATGTACGGATGCATGATTGTCTCAGCCTCGTTTGGCTCATCGTTCTTCATTTCTTTTTCCTAATTTTGATAGAGACAATAGATAGACGTGGAAGGAAAAAAAAAAGGAAAGCCCAACAATATTGAGAAACGAAGAGGTGTATTTGGTTTAAATAGAGCCTCTTCATTCCTTTCCTGATCTGACAACAGGGTGGAACATAAAATATAGATCTGTAGTGAGTGCGAATAGCAATAGTAAGTGAACGAAAAAGGAATACGATAATAATGGCTTCTAGAGTGGACGAAACTACAGTCCCCTCATACTACTATTACGTGGATCCGGAAACTACATATACGTACCAACAACCAAATCCTCTACAGGACTTGATATCGGTGTATGGCTTGGATGACATCTCCAGGCAAGTGGCAAGAACAAATTTGGACGGCACTAAAGCCGTGAAGCTAAGAAAATCTTACAAGAACCAGATAGCAGATCTTTCAGGTAAATTCTCCACCATACCGACCAGAGAAAATGGTAAAGGTGGTCAAATAGCACATATTCTTTTCCAAAATAACCCAGACATGATGATACAACCACCTCAGCAGGGTCAAAACATGTCAGAGCAACAATGGCGCGAACAGCTGCGCAATAGAGACATAGCATTGTTTCAGCCTCCAAATTTCGATTGGGACCTTTGCTCTTCGGTACTATCGCAGTTTGAAAGGTCATATCCAAGCGAGTTCGCAAACCAGAACCAAGGGGGAGCCCAAGCGCCGTTTGATATAGACGACTTGGCGTTTGATCTAGACGGTACAGGAAAAAGCCAATCCGGCTCAAATTCAGGTAACAATAGTAAGAAAAGGAAGAACAAATCTAGTGGAAGTTCGATGGCTACACCAACACATAGTGACAGTCATGAGGATATGAAAAGAAGGAGGCTGGAGTAGCTTTACGCCATCGCATATCAGCCCCACTATAAATAAAGAGCAAGTGTTCATGGAAGTGGCACGTTTGTGCTTCGGCGGTAAGTACATGCAGTATATATGTTTAACTTTTTTGAATATAGAATATTAATTAACACGGAATAGGCTATTTTGAGACAGGCATGCTTTTTCAAAACATATCAAGCCATTTAAAATATTTGAACCAAGTAGGCTCAACGAGAATACAATTGGCCTTGGCAAATTTTTTTGCCATCTCCTGCTTATGGTTGAAACCCCAAATATGTGGTAAGTTCCAACTTCTAGTTCCATTTCGAGAAGAAACTTCCAACGGAAACTGTTCCAAGTGTCCCTCAATGATACACTTTCTGCCTTTAATCTCTTTGACGTTTGCTTTTAGTATAATCGTAGTATCTACAGGAATGTCCTCAAAAAACTCTAGCGACAGCCTTGCAGTTACACCTCTTTTACTAGGCAACAAAGGGAAGCCACAATAGCACAATGCTTCATCCAGCAACAATGACAACAAGCCCTTATGGACGTTACCGTCTCGATTCCCTAACTCAGCACCTAAGTGATAAATCACGGTTAATTCACCGTGATTCACATCATGGAACACCAAAGGATCAATTTCAAGCTTCCCCTTGCCGAACAAGAGGCCTTGTCCTACATGATATTCCCTATGCCCGCTTGGTATTTTCTCACTGAATAAGACATGGTGCATCTTCTCATCCTGGGCCAACTTGTTGTAAACCTCGCTTTTCTCGATTTGAGCGAGGATGTCAACCCTCTGCAGCTCCATAGGTTGGCGGCTCTTGGTCGCACTAATCAACTCCGCTGGCGTTTGCGGATCATTCAATGATAGAACACCGGCATCATCGGGCCACGCCTTTACAAACGCACCAACTCCTAATGTAAAACCTGCCGTAGGCAAAATTACTGCCCTGTTGACTAATTTAAATAGAAATGGAATAGTTCTGGACATATTGGAACTCACCCTCGATCTATCCTGTCATTTGGTCATTGTCTATAAAAATAAATACCTTGTTTTATATCCACTTTTCGAAGCGGTCCCCTTTCGGCGATAAAGGATTTCGTAAGCCCGAAGGCTTTAAGAAACTTTGCAGCACAAAAAAAAAAAAAAAAAAAAAAAAAAAAAA
>ERZ794946.235-NODE-235-length-24844-cov-4.387390_pt1 | contig 24844 bp, 21 predicted proteins | sample MGYA00433072_ERZ794946 | MGnify/ENA primary metagenome ERZ794946 (study PRJEB30137, sample SAMN04331413) | food metagenome | isolation source: Y3 must sample point D1 replicate A | place: Australia: South Australia | collected 2014 ...
ATGGGTGAACCTCTACCAGAGAAGGTCTCGATATGGGATTTGAAGCCCAGTCTTCAAGCATCACGCTGTAGAGCACTACCTGACACATTTCAAGTGTCTCTTAAGAGTTTCACCGCCTGAAAAGGTGCTGGTGATCTCAACGGGCATTCGACCGGGTTGGAGAAATACCTGCATTGCGACAGGTGCATGTTCCAGGATTCGCCGAACACGGGCATGCACACCATTACAAAAACAAGAGCCATGCTAACTTGTTGTCTCCTCTCAGATGATGCAAGGCTTCGGTGTGAACACATACACTCTGGTCAACGACAAAGGCGAGCGCCATCTTGTCAAATTCCACTTCACGCCTCATCTCGGTGTGCACAGCTTTGTATGGGACGAGGCTCTGAAATTGGCCGGCCAGGATCCTGACTTCCATCGCAAAGATCTCTGGACCGCGATTGAGGGAGGACAGTACCCCAAGTGGAAATTTGGTATCCAGACCATCCCCGAGGACCAAGCTGACAACTTCGAATTCGACCCTCTGGATGCTACCAAGATCTGGCCCGAAGAAGAATTCCCAGTGAGATACCTTGGCGAACTCGAGCTCAACCGTAACGTAGACGAGTACTTCACTCAGACAGAGCAAGTGGCCTTCTGCACTGGTCATGTTGTTCCTGGTATTGGATTCTCTGATGATCCTCTGCTGCAAGGTCGCAACTTCTCTTACTCTGATACTCAACTCAGTCGCCTAGGCACCAACTGGCAGGAGTTACCTATCAACAAGCCCGTATGCCCTGTTATGAACCAGAATCGTGATGGAGCAATGAGACACTCGATCACCAAAGGAACAGTCAACTACTGGCCAAACCGTTTCGAGGCCACCAAGCCCGCTACTGCCCAGGAGGGTGGCTATGTTGACTATCCCCAGAAGGTTTCCGGCATGAAGACTCGCCTCCGCAGCAAGAAGTTCCGTGAACACTACAACCAAGCACAGCTTTTCTACAACTCAATGTCCGAACATGAGAAGATGCACATCATGAACGCACTCTCTTTCGAGCTGGACCACTGCGATGATCCAATCGTATACAAGCGCATGGTCGAGAGAATTGCCGATATCGATCTGGATCTGGCCAAGGGCGTTGCCGAGATGGTCGGAGCCGATATCCCTGAGGTAGCTGGCCGTCCTAATCACGGCAAGAAGTCGAAGGGCTTGAGTCAAGAAGACTTCCCTCCAGAGAATCTGACCATCGCAACTAGAATGGTGGCAATCCTGATAGCCGATGGCTACGACGCTGTTGCTTACAACGCCATTAAAGCGGCCCTGGCGGCTCAAGGTGCCCTTCCTTTCACCATTGCTCCCCGTCGTACTCCGATCTACGCTGCTGGCGAAAGTAAGGACTCTGGCAAGGGTGTGGCCCCCGACCACAACCTCGAGGGTCAGCGTTCAACAATGTACGATGCCATTTTCATTCCCGGTGGAGCTGACAGCATTGCCACTCTCCGCAAGAACGGGCGTGCCTTGCACTACGTCCGTGAGGCCTTTGGCCACCTCAAAGCTATTGGCGCTACCGGCGAGGCTGTTAAGTTCGTACAGGACGCTTGTTCTCTTCCCGGTGTCGAATTCTCAGAGAGCAACAATGTCGTCGATTCTTACGGCGTTGTCACTGCTGCTCAGACCGAGGCCAGCACTTTCAAGGACGCTATCGATCTTGTAAAGAACGCCAAAGATTTCTCCAGTGCCTTCTCCTACGCCATCTCTCAGCACAAGAACTACCAGCGCGAGCTTGATGGTCTGTCTAGCATGGTGGCATACTAAGTGAAGTTGCCTCAGGTTGGGCATCTTATTAGTAATGAGAGGCGTCTAATATGCTACACGTGTGTCATGGATACCATTTTATTAATATAGTCTGTTTGGAAATACCAAATCGGATGATTCACTGTGCGCTATCCCATTTTCGGAATCAAAACTTGTACCATTCATAATCAAGCAGAGTCAATGTCAAAAAAATTGTGCTGCAAGCGCCGCGCCACATCTCCAATGTTCAGCAAAACATTTAGCACACTACGGTACGATTCAGCAGTGTACAGCACCAAAGCAAGCACATATGTTTTGACAGGTATGGACACAAGCATGTCAGGCTAAGAAGACGCGTCAGTTGTATCATGTTGTTCCTGTTCTTTCACTGTCCACTCACGGACACAATGCCCAGCGAAAAACAATGTGTGCAAAGATATTCGCCGTGTGCAATGTCGAATTTGCTGGCCCTGAACGGGTGAGCGTGCCGTGATCACCAGCTGCGGTGCAACCAAGAAGCCGTCCATATCGACCGATGGGCGCATTTTGTAACACCAGCAGGCTTGCATTTGACAGCTGCAGCCTGCGAGAAGCCTTGGGACCTGCAGAATGCGCTTTCACAGTTATCCGCAACAAGCGGTGTCAAGAGGGGAGTGAATTCAGGGGTTCGAAAATATGACTTGTTCTCGTTTTCGTCGCTCGCGTAAGAAATGGAGAGCAAAGACCATGAAATCATTCCACTGTAAGATGTCACGAGATATGGGGTCCTGAAAACCAACCCCTTCTCTTGCTGCTGTTGAGACAGGCCCAGACAGTGACAGCTGTCTCTCAAACCAAGAACGTCCAGAAGCTGGGATACACAAATTCGTCATCAAAGATGCGACGCACCTGTTCGAGGACGAATTTCTCCACCTTCCCCACATTCTTGAGAACTTGCTTTCCTCCCTCGCGTTGACCAATCTCACTTTCGACCTTGATTTCTTCCAGGAGCGCTCCTAGCTTGCGTGAACCCTGTGGTGCACTTCCTTGACTGTTGTGCTCCTCGTGTTCACCTGTCAAAGACCCACCGACCAGAGATTCGGCGTCTTCCTGACAAAGGAAACAAAAATGTGCCTTTTTCTTGATGTATGCCAATATTCCGACACCGTCAAATGTGAGACCGGTAATGTTGAGTTGTAACGGAATGCCCACAAAACTCGGCATTGGATAGTCCAGTGAAATCTCGGCGGTCAGCCTCAATTTGACATCGCCACAGTACGCTACGTGAAAGACCATCTGAACATCCTCTGGACTACGTTCCTGCTCCTCCCCAAGTCCATGATGTGAGGTTTCAGAGTGATGATCGTCATGTTCCGTGGCTTCCTCGGGCCAATCCAAATGTCGTGAGGTTGGACGCGAGGAGGACTTTGAAGAGGAAGGGGTCAGAGAACCGAATGAGGCCGAGCGGTTCCGTGTCTCGCTGTCGGAGTAGTTGCTCTCTGGTGATTGAGCCAATTGAGAAGGGCCATGTCGCGCATTGTGAAATTGTGCGCCTGCTACAGCAGCCAACGGGGTCGTGGTACCTGAGAGTCCCGCCGATAGCGGCAAGTGGAAGTAGCCCAGGTTGGAGGTGCCTCCTAGGATTCCTGGAGTAGCTGTTCTTGATAGAATTGGATTTCCCATGTGCTCTCGAGAATTTGTCAATCGTGGATTGTGAAATTCATCACGGCTCAACGAGGCGTTGTGCTGGTAGTGAGGACGTGTTTCATCGACTCTGGGGGTTGCAACGTTGTGCTGGCCTTCGTCGAGCCGGCCAGGCGTCTCGTCATCTTCTTGACTGTCATCTGCGTCGTTTTCGTAAAAGTCCGGTAGTGGATCGCAGACGTCCTTGAGCTCGATAGTCGGGGCGACATTGCCGAATTCAAAGGCGTGACATTTGACGGAACGTATCATACGCGGAAGCGCGATCTTTTGGAACCGGTCATGGATGAAGGCTCTGATGCTTTCTGCCAGCGCTTCGCCATCAGGGCCAGTCGTGAGGGTATCCCAGTTGATTTCTATCGACATGTTTGCCGTCAGAACTGATAAGACGTCGGGTCTTGGGCGCTGCGGGACCAAGGCAAGTCGAGGCGGATTCTCGGCCCACTCCCCACTCCCAGCCAAACGAACCTCGTTCAACTCACCGACACTTCTACATGTTTGTCTCGCATCCTGCAGCCAAACAGCAACTCGGCTATGTGCAATTGTTCACATGAAATCTCCTCGTTCGTGTCAATATATCAACCTCTGGGCCAAAAGGATAGGTGCCTCTGTGTCCCTGCAGCCACGTTTCACCTCTCCTAAGGCTTTGGCATGACAGCGGAAAGCTGCCCAAGCGCGCTGCACGCTGCAGCCATTTGCTGTATCCTGCAATGCCACTCGGTCCGTGCCGGATCTTGACAGCCAGTCGCTGCTTTGTTTGTGACAACTCAAGAATCATGACATGGGGAAGAGGTACGTATCAGATGCAGGTCGGTTTTGATCATAGCGAATTCGATAACGGCATAATTGATCATTCCACTCGGACTTTCTCAAACATACACGGGTGGTGAGACAGAGGAGTCGAATGTTTGCCCCCCCCAAGCGACACATCCTCTTTTCTTCATGGCGAGAGAGGATTTGTGACCGTCATGTTACGCGAGAGACTACACTATACGGAGCAGAATGGAACCTTTCTGCAGTGTTCAAGTCCAATACTTGCTGGACGGTTTGACCGCCCAAGTAACCATACGCCGCGCTAAACCTGCCCTTTTTTGACTTGCCGAACGCCGAGGAATGATATCCATCATGAGTTTCAATGAAGCAGAAAGATGGAAAAAGAAAAGAAAAGAACGAAACCATGTCAATGCCGCCTGGAGCCTTGCCAACAACTGATTCGTAGACCATTAAACATTTCCTTCAACGAAGGCCATTCTCCTTCCATTACTCCGTACCATAGTCGGCGATCCGAATGAGACTGAGTCGTGTTAGCGACGTCCAAGTCAAGGCGAACAACGAAAGCCTCACCTTGTCATCTTCGGCAATTTGAACAACGTTGGTCATGGTTGATCTTTTTGTCTTGAGAATTGGGACATTTTGCGACTCTTGATGCAGCGCAGGGAGCCAGGTCCACTTGCTGGTGACCGCATTTGAAGACATGGACAATTTTCGTGCACATGTTTGTTTTTGTTGGCTGCTGAAATGGAGGGGTCCAGGAACGATAGTGGTGTGGGCAAGGATGTCTTGTTGCAGTCTGCGACAATCGTGGAGACCGGCCAAGCTCTGGAAGGGAGGTTCGACTCTGGGAGGTAGTGGTTAGGTTTGCTGGAAGGCTTTTATCGGCGATCACGTACTCACCGACCTGGCTAAAATACCACTATCTGCCGCAGTTGACGAGGACAAGAGATGTTTGAGAGGGTGCACACACGATGGATGAACATTTTTTGACTCGCGATGGCCTGCGCTGGGTCTTATAAAGGGCAAATCAACCAGCCCGCCGGATAGTCTCACGAAATGCTAGCACTGTTTGCACCAGCTTTGCAACACATGGATAGCCGTTAGAAGACCCGCAGGCATGCGCTCCCTCCCGATGGCGATCAAAAGGCAAGGGTCCTCCCAGACTACGAGCGGGTACCCGCGAGCCGAAGGTCTTGACAGCCGACTACTGCACACAAGCGCGCCAACAAATTCATGTCCTGAGGGTTGACAGATGGTGCAACGGCTTCTGTTTTCCCTGCCGCTCTGTTTTGTGCTCTCGTTGTCTTATGCTTGCCCTGTTGCCGTCGGAACTCTGTCCCGTGTGTTGTACGACGGTTTTTTTATTTACCATCACGACTGGGTAGCATACCTGGCGGGCTATCCTTGCGCTTACGCATGCCGTGTCCGTCATCAAAAAAGGGCGCCCCTCACTTTTTCGGTTGAAACAATCGAGCTCCTAGCGGCTCGAGACTGTGGCTTTCTCAGGTCTGATAAAGCTGGTGTCGTCTCTTGCCCGTCATGCGACTTTCTGTAATCTGTTCAGACGTACGGACGGCCCCGTGGGAAATTGACCGCGAAGTTCGCTATCCGTATAGGTCAACAATGCGACAAGCCCTTGACGACAGCACTTGGTCGGCCAGAGGTTTGCCTACAGCGTTGCTCCACCACGAGGGCTGCCCCGCTTCCCTTGCTTGGCCCTGTAGCGAGCAATTAAAACAAATTGGTGGGCCCTCGTTTCACAGGCTCACAGCTCACATTCTTTCGTTTCTTCAAACTGGAGATGTCACGTTTGACTCTTTGCGCAATCGACATTGTGCTCGGATCAGTCTACGACGGGATATACATCATTTTAGATAGGGAACGTGCGTTTGACAATCGCGAGCATGGTCGTCACGTTCAGATTGTTTTAGCGAGACTTGACTGCCTCTTCAATATAGAGTAGACGGACTCTCGTCCATGACATCTTCCAATCCGCTGCTACTCGACCGTAGCTTATTGCAATGTCTGCAAGCAAAATGCCTGCTTATCCTGAACACGTCGACCTGTACTTCACATGCCTCACGAACCCCAGCTGCATAGCTCTACGGGAAGATGCGCTGCTGACTCATGTCCCGATGCATCCGAACGTTCTTCTCGCTGGGGTTTTCCCCCAAAGACGACGCTTTGCAAAATTGCGACCCAACCTGGTCTGCACTTCCAGCGTTTGAGCTCGCTCACTATGCCGCCATGTCAGGACAGTCGGCTGATATCATAGGTACTATTGTCACGAGCGTAGGAACGGCCAATAGACTGCTAGGAAGTCGGCAAAGTCAGCTACCTACTGAGCACTTTCTCGCATCTATTCTTGCTCTGCACATCTTGACCTTGTCATTGTCACACAGTCATATTCCACACACGGTGAGCGTGATCACCCCGCATCCGCAATATTATCGTCCATTCGTCCGTATGTAAGTATACTATCTGGATGGATGGATGGGTGGGTGTAAAGGTGAAGATCGCGGGGAACCTCGCGCACGTCAGTTCCTCTGTAAGTTTATAAGGCTTCCGCGAGCCCAGCATGGATTGAAAGGATACCAACTCTTTTCGAGACGTAGCATCGAGTATTTTGTCGAGCTTCAATTCGTTGTTTCGAGGCCCCTTCACACTTGGGAGCTCTTGTGACCTAGGCGTCACCGATCATCAGTCAGCTCCAGAACTGCAACAACAACATCAATTTCGAAGGAAAGACATCATGACTTCTTCGGTTCCTGTGAACATACCTACGACGAAACAGCAGTCCAGAAGACCTTCTACGTTCCTCAGCCTATCTCCTGTCGAGAAACCGGCAGGTCCTGCAGCTACAATCTTTGAGACGCTCACTTCACGAGCGGTGATCGACTCACACCCTGTATCGCCCAAGACTATAACGATGTTGGAAAGCAAGATCGATGCTGGCAAAACTAGTACTGTCGGTAGTCCGGTGTTTGCCTCTGCCGAGAGCAATCATGGATTCCTCAAGTTGGGGCACGCAAAACCTGGGGATTCTGCAGGTGATTGGATAGAATAAGTTGGTATTGCGTCGACTATATCGTTAGTCTATGAGAGGGTTGTGCACATATGAGCGGAAAACATGTCGTTGTGGTTCTTTCAGTTTGACTGGGCAACCCTGGACTTGCATTAATTGCACATTCCTTGTTGTATACAAACATTCCGATCATCTGCGCACGGGATGGAATGGAATGAAAATAATAACAACACATGCATACAATCAGCAAACCGCAAACTGCAAAACCTTCAACAGAGCAGCTGTCGTACTATTTCAGAAACAGCATCCATCCCTCATCACGAATCAACAGACCAGTTTCAGACGAGACTTTTCCCATCATGCATTTTCTAACTGGCAAAGCAACATACCCTTCCAACTTCAATGAAGAAGAGGAGGAAGAAGAAGAAGACCCAGCTGATGATTTTTTCAACTACGAGGTGCCGAGTAATCAGCGCCGTGTGCAAACACAACCTCAAACTGCTTCCCCCCCGAAGAAGAATGTATCGTTCCAGCGTCATGCTGTGCAGCATTCAATCGATCAGATTTACGACGCCGAAGGTGATGTGAGGTCTCGTGAAGATGTCATGGACGATATCGACAACGACACCCTTGCCTCCGCTCAGCTCCGCGCAGAGGAACAGAAGAACGCAGAGAATCTGGGCGGCCGGTCGTCTAGACAGCAACTCCGCAGTGCAGGTCTCTCACAGCCCATGGGCTCGACCGGTCGCAGCCCCTCTAGACATGACTCGGCAACCGGACGCCGAACAACACGTAGCAGAAGCCCGGCCAAGCGCAGCACAGCAACAGCTACTTCATCCAGAGATGGCCCGAACCCACCTCAGACAACGACCAGCCCGGCCAAAACGACACTCCAAAGAGGTCGGAACATCTTCATCGGTTTCGAATCCACTCCACCAGAAAACCTAACGCCTCAGGAGAAGAAAGACAACGAGCTCGACAGCGATGTAATGAACATAATAGCCACCATGAGAGGCAGCATCAAGGGGTTATGTGACGAGTATCTCGGTTCCAGCGACGGAAATCGTGTCCACGTGTGGCTGAAATCGCTGAAAACGGAGGAGCGACGAACGTTGCTGAACTTTTCCAGAGCTGTTGCTGACGGTGGCGGTGATGATAAAAAATGGGTAGAAATCGTCTCCGACCCCGATAATCGTAAAGGACTCGGCTACGGCATCATTCACAGGGCCCTGGTGATGCACGTCTTTGGAAGTCTGTTATTTGGAGCTCCTCAGGAAGTGTCCGATTACCTGGAACGAATGCAATTACAGCAAGAAAACGAAGATGGTATGTTGAACAGTGTATGACAAATTTAATAAAGCACATGCCAGCTAATACAGCAGCAGGTTTTTACAGAGCAGAGCAACGCGCCGAGTACATAACGTCTTACGAAATCCACCATAGAATGGACTTCAACAAGACTCACGAGCGCAAATTTGCCACCCTTAAGCTGGGCGTGCAGATTGCCGAAATACTTCGGCCGCTTCTCGATTTTGGACCATACACGGAAGGAAGGTACGAACAGATGACGCAAAGGTTGATTTCAATCGTGTCGTTTGCTGCAAGTTTCGCAACGCTTATAAGGAAGAATGGCAACACAGTGCTCTACCAGTTCGGAAATACCTTCAAGGGTCAAGTGATTGATCGATCGCTCGTGGACATTTCGAACATCGAAAAAATGATTGCGGAGAAGGAAGTCCCAGGGTCTCATGAGGCACTGACCAGGATTCTGTGTGCGCAACCATTCTATGCATACAGAAAGGGCGGCGGCGTCATGGCTGAGAGAATTCTGGAACGTGAAGAAAATCAGGTGGATCATAGTGTTGCACCAGAGCTGCGACACTTGCCTCGCAACCAGGTGCGAGGACGGCTCATCAATGCTCGAGACGGATACAGGCACAAGATCTTGGCCAAGGCGGTGATTGTCGGACATTGGGCAGAGAAAGACCAGAGTGGAGTCAGTTTGGACGAGGCAGTGCACACACTGGAACAGGGTGGATGCGCACAGCAATGATGGCGAGCAGTGTTTGGGATTGGTTCTGGCGTCCTTTTGATATTTTGATGTTTTTGGCAGATTTAATGGTGGTATCAATCGTGCGACTTGTCGTGTTCGGTCGTCCTGACCTTGTCGGAGTGGTTCGGCAAGGTCGCTTCTTCCAGCAGCTGCCTCAAAGTCTTTGTCTGAGAGTCCTCTCTGTATTTTTCCCACTGCAGCACTCTCCACGGCTTCTCTTCCTTTCTTAAGGTGAATTCGCTCAAGCCGGGCATAGGAACCTTCTTGACCAGGTCCTCCTGGATGAGACACCTGGTCGAGACCTTGAAGGCGCCGTTGTAAGCGTTCTGGTCGATTTGATCACGGTGGTGAAAGGTAGAGGCGTTGACCTGCAGTTGATAGTGGCGCGGTTGCGGTGCAGCAGACTCCTCTGGTCGCATAACAAAACGCAGCGGCGAAGCCTCGAGCAGCTTTTGCGCCGCCTCTTCTGTTTCGAACATGGCAATCATCGTGTTGGGCATTGAGAGTGCGTCGTACTTGAAGTTTCGGAAGACGTCGACTCGTCCGAATTGCTGCAACAGTCGGAGGATTTCACGACTCTCGGCCAGCGTCTCGACACGGGGGTGCAGACGCAAGTGCACCGCGCGGTTGCCGATTGGCCTGACAAGACCTGAGAGGGCGCCGCTCGCCATTGTCTGCCGCTTCCGTCTCTCTCCAGTGCGACTTGTTGTCGGTTTGTACGAGTATCAAGTCGCTCGTCTTGCTTGTACTCCGTACTCTGTCTGCTCCGAGGCTCCTTCCTCCGCACCCGTCTTGGCGCTCGAGCCTGGACAAGACTCGGCCATGCTCATTGCTCATTGCTCATTGCTCACCATGCTATGCTCGCATAACAACCATTTATCCCTTCACAAGCACAACTTGGGAAGTCCAAACCAATTCAAAGTGCAGTTGTCAGCTGCGCATGAGTGACAAGTGTCATTCGTGGCTATTATTAAAATCTTCTAGGTTGCCGTGTCCAGCAGACCGCGATTAACGTCTGCTCAATGCCTGTTACTCGCCCACATCTCTTGACCGTTCCATCCCAATCCCATGTCCATTCGTAAGTCGTCACCATGCCTTCGCGCCAATCATCCAAGGGAACCATACCCCAACCCATCACAAATTACTCCGTCCACCGCAAATACCCAAGATGCCTCAAGAGCTGCTCACGACTGCTTGGGAAGGCCACGTGCGCTACGGGCCTTCTTGACGCGGACGTTTTTCGATATGCAGGCGCCTGTGATCGAGTCCACAGAGCGTCTGAAAACCAGCGTGGATCCAACAGATGCAGCAGATCCCGCCGATGAGACCGAACATATCGAGCCATTACGTCGCTTCTCGTCAAGGCTGCTGTAGCCCTCGTCGTCCGCTTGGGATGGTGTAGATTCAGGACTTGAAGCGCGCGCCGGTGAGACGGCACATTGGTCTCCTGACTCCACCATCTTGTTCACCATGTCCTGGATGTTACGGAGGTGAGACGGGTCGCAAAGCATCCGTACTCCGTGTTGTCTTTGGACGCGCCTCCTTGACGGAGACAGAGATCCCACGTAATCAGCAGAGCGCAATGGGGATTCTGACTCGCGTTCGGTGCTGGGCTGTTGGTGCTGAGGATAGAAGAATGGTTGCGACGTGTAGCGCATTTCGCTGAATTGTTGCGAAAGTTGGGTGATTGATAATTGTGACTCGCAAGGTGAGGAAGTGCGAGGAACAGTCCAGCCAGGTCCGAACAAGCCATCATTGGAGAGTGGTAGCGACGAGGGATGACGCGATGCCGTCACTGTGTAGTTCTCGAACATGATGCAGACTTTCGATCTTTGGATGTGGCGAGCCGAGTATGGCAACTGATGCTTGCTTTCCGTGCACTTGAAGGTAGTGATTGTTGCAACTGAGGTTTGATAGTTGAAAAGAGGCGACGGGCAAGACAGTATTATGTCAAAGAGCCGTGGGCTCAGCACGACGAGGCTTCAACGCCCCAAGGCCGAGATCATGAGTCGCCCGCATCGTCCGTGGCATGCACTAGAACCCCGGGAGACGTCGACCCTAACGGCTATCGGTGGCTTGTGCTGGCACCACCACCGAACCACCTTTTATTTACGCCGAGCCTGATGAAATTGTACAATGTTCGAGCCACGATGCCAATCAAAGCACCGCCCAAGGGGCGAGTCGCTCTGCTGTTTGGACAATTTCCGCCTGGTTCAGGGCCACCGTCTACTGCATGTTTAATGATTCTGCATGACACCGGTCGCCGGCTCTACCCCCCTGGATCACGACTTGCTGAGAAGGATCAGAGTCCCACTCTCGGCGATGTGCGTGTCTTCCAGAAAAACTGCAACTCAGCGATCGACAATGCAAGACATCGCTTTGACTCGGTACGTCCGTAACTCGTGTGGACTTCGAAACTCGGCGACAACCGTTTGGACCGTGGCAGAACCTACACGAAGCCTTATTGGACGAAAAAGGCAGCCGGTGAATATCGAATTGATAGTCCTTCCTTCTACCAGACTCGCATCAACCCTTCTCTACAGTCCTTGCTGCAGGCCGTTTCGATCGAGAAGCCTCCGCAATGTGGTGAACGAATGCACGCCTGTCGATCGACCAGCTGCCACCTGCGCCAGTTGCATGCGACACGCTTCAACACACGTGTCCGAGTTTATCCGCCTTTGCCGAACAAGTGCGAACTTGGTTCTCCTGCAAGTCTTTCAACGGCTGAACCTTACTGCGCTCCATGGCGTATTGGAGCCTAGATCCTCAAGATTCTGCATGGCGACAAACCAGGTTGAGGTTCCTGCTTTCCAAGTTCCTGTTTACAAAGTCTATCTTGTCAGTGCCACTGCAAGGTTTTTTTCAAGGAATTTGAATGCCGGCGAGTTTTCGAAACCATCCGAGACATGAGCACTGACGAGCTGCGTCTGATCACTTATGACTGAGACTTCACTGGTAAAGCGGGAAAATCAAAAGTGCGGGGAGCAAGAAGCCATGTTCTGTTGTCAGGTACGGGTTACGAGTATGACTATGAGTAGACCGACTATCTGTGCCTCCCTGAAAGCAGTGCCTGAAGCTTCCAACCGCAAGTGTAAAGCATATCTAAAAATCGAGCTCGATAATGCTGCAAAAATGATATATATATATACCAAAGCGATGGATGGCGACTGCAAGATAGGCCGGGCAACCATGTGGTGTAAGTAGTCTTATTTGCCGGCAAAGGTGTGATAGGCAGATGCGATGAAAGGTGGGTAAGATTGTGCTGGATCTGATTGCAAAAATGAGGGCATCAAGAGGCGACGGCGTTATAATACCATGGTTGTAGTAGTTCTTCGTGTAACTGGCAATGGTGATCAGCATGTGACTCTGAGTCTGGAGTGACGAGAAAAGCATACCGGCGAGTCGAGCTGTATGTGGACGGGCGTGGGTTCGGAGTCATGTGTAGGCGGAGCAAGTGAGGATCAGGTGCGATCGTAGGTCTGGTTGATCCTGGCACGCTCCTCACGATACATCTGCTCGAAGTCGCCGTCACTGACGTTCAACTTGGCGGCGATATCCTTGAGCATTTCCTTTTTGGCCAGCTGAGCTCTCATGTACGTGACGGTGGTTGAGAGCATGATGGCTTCGCTACGACCCTGTCCAGCCATTCCAGGGACCATCTCGGCAAGACGGTCGAAGCCTTCACGTATTGCGTGACGGCGTTTCTGTTCTGAAGCGATGTGGTTGTTCTTCTTTTCCTGTTCAGTCAGACGAGGCTTGTCGGCAAAGTTGGCGGCGCCGGCATTGTTGTTGGCCATGGCAGTGGAAGAAAGCAGGGTAGATTGTGGAAAGGCAGATCGTAGAGGGCAGATAGTAGAGGACAGATCGTGGAGAAGGTAGATGGTCGGTAAGGCAGACCGCAAAGGCGTGTATCGTAAAGATAAAGCGCAAAGAGAAGACGAGATGTCAGAGAGGTAATGAGATGGTACGGTGTTTTGTGAGTAGTGGTCAAATGGGAACGGAAAAGGGTTGATCTTGGAGAGAGGCGGACAAGTAACAGCACAAAAAGGAAAGACTGAAGGGACGCGCGATTAAGAGGAAGGCAAGTTATCTCAAGTGAATCGGGGAGGCAGGCGGCTGGCAGCAAGTAAATCGAAAGTTCAAGGGATTGGTATGAGGCAGGTGACAGATGGAGAAGGAGCTTTCGACAGCAAAGTGGAGAGCAGCATCGACGTGTCAGCAAAAAGGCATGGCATGGCAGAGACAAGGATTCTGTCAGAAGCGGAAAGAGGCTTGGTCGCCATGTCTTTTTGTGAGCCAACTAAGGCTTTGCTAGAGAGAAATACAACATGTCTACTTCAGGTAGGCGAGCAGTTGCTTTGGCCTTGGATAGAGGCGTACGGAGTGTTGACATGGAGCGGGAGGGGGCGTGTTTAGCTGCGACTGTCACAGAGTGAGAGCCAAGAAAAAGCTGAAACCGAAACGCGGCGAGTGCTGCGGGCCATCGTCTAGCGGGTCATGGAACAGCCAATTAAGTATGACGACTGATGGGCGCTGGCTAAGGCAAGCTGTGGTCGGGCAGGGTCTGAGAAAGGAGAGAGACGATTACAATACGCTTACTCTTTCCACCTTGCGCCGTCGTGTGTCGCGCCCTGATCGTACCCGTGTCTGCTTCACGAACAAGAACAAGAACAAGGACAAGGACAAGCAGCAGATACATCGACGCTGCCGACGGATACGACAACAAAACAACATCTCCAACGGCGACCAACCTGCTCCGTACCAGGCCCCTCGCCATTGCCGACTGATGGCACATGCCCGACTGAACAAGCCGCCACTCTAGTTGCACTCTCGTTGCAGTCCAGAAGGTCGTCCGATCAACAACGCCCTTCCCAATGTCGCCGGCTTCGGCTCGCTCGTCTGTTACCAGCCGTCGTGTTCAGAGCCTGCAGCCTTCGCGGAGACTCGTCGACGAGCATGACGCCTACTCGTTCGCCGTACGCACCGCCTACCTTTCGCATCTCCTGCAGCCCAAGGCCCGCCGCATCCAACATGTCTCCCAGCCCGTCAAGCCCATCACGCGCTCGTCCACCTCCATCACGGACCTGGTCAAAGACTTTTCCTCGATCCGTGACTCCAAGAGCACCCGCTTACCGCATGGCTTCACTGGTGAGCTGGACAAGCGCATCACCGGCGTCCTCGTCGGCAGAGAGCGCATGCCGGAATACAACGACCCCCTTGTCAAGCGCACCTTTGCCACTTTTCTGAACGAGTTCAAGAACCCTACATTTCGCAAGTCCATGGAAAAGGACCGCCGTGTTGAGGATCTGCTCTTGATCTTCTTCTCCAAAGCCACGTCCGAGCTGCAGAAAGGCAAGGCCTCCGAGGACGATTCCTGGAAGCTCATGGTCGACCGCCATGTTGCTCTGTTCGTACGCCTCATCAGCTCCACTCTGAAGAAGGATGATTGGGCGCGCGATCGTCCCGAGCTCACTTCTCGCCTGCAGACGCTCGAGAGTAAGCTGCTGGTACATGCTCAGGATCTCACCAGCACCTCCCAGGCTTCGGGCAGTACTACCATCGAAGTCGAAGTCCCCCGCAGCTCAGAGGTCAAAGACATGCCGCTTGTCCTTCGTATCGCAAACATCTTTGGTGCTTCGTATGATCAAATCCAGGCTGACATTGATTCGCACAAGACCGTCTGGACCGAACAGGCTGCCATACAAGACTTGAAACTATACCAGATGCACCTCAGCTTGAACTCCAGCAGGACTCTTGGCAGTCAGGACTTCCAACTCGAAGACGCCTACGAGGCCTGGAAAAAGGCCGAGATTCAGGACCTTTCACAATTAATGCTGGCCATCATTCAATCCAACCCAGAACTGGCAAAGAGCACAACTGGCTCAGCCGCTATCAAATCTCCCCCAGTCGCATCGAATGATGATAGCGAGCCGTCCTACTCAGCCGATCAATCCTTCGACATGAGCGCGCTGAGCTTGAACAATTCTCCGCGTGAATCGGTTAGTGATGACGCTGCCTTCACATACATTCCTCCAGATCCAAGAGCTTATTACCGCGCCGTGTTGAGAAAAGCATTGGACAACGACATATTCCAGGACGACGAGGCTGAGGGTGCAGATGGTCCTGAAATACAACTTCTCTCAAAGCAGTCGACTGACGTCCTCAACGAGCTGGCCATGCGATGGCGCGTCCCCCAAACTTCTAGGATGACTCTGTTTTTGGACGTCATCAGAGAGAAGTTTGATCGTCAAGAAATCACTTTAGACACCCTAGATGCCGCCTTCATGTATGCGAAGACGCCTCCAGCTGAAGTTAAGAAAGCGAATCGCATGAGTCAAATGACTCCTTCTACCATGTTTGATGCGACAAAGTGGACAATATCCGACTACTCACTTCAACAACAGTCTCTTTCATCAATCCATGATGCACTGCTCAGGGAACTTTTCGAGCTTTTACAGCATTGCTACGAGCCTAAACCCCCCTCTGTCGGCCCAGCAATGTATATCTTAGAGACTCATGTTTACGACGACCCCCTGTTTGCAAAAACACCCGAGGACCTGGATGAGTTTACAGTAGTCCTGCACGACGCTCTGAGACAGAAAGCCCGCGAGGCATACAATGGTATGCTCTCAAAACACGTCCCCGAAGACGCAGAATCCTGGGAATTCTACCATGTCATACAGCTTGGTAAAGCGGTAGTTACACTTGCCGACAAGATCCAGAAACGCTATCGCAAGAATCCTGAGATCATGGGCGTAAATCCTTTGACCGCATTGGTCCAAGAAATTCTACCCTCGTTTGCCGCCGATGCTCGAGACTTGGTATCGCGTATAATCGAGGTTGTCAGAGGACGTGGCGAAGATGTCCCTGTCCAAGACGGTTTCGATCTGTACAAGGAGCTGGTCAGTATCCGCAAAGTGCATTCTCAAGCGCTTCCTAGCGTTCCATTTGCATTCCACATTGAGGGACTTCTAGCAGACTTCGTATGGCGCTGGATTGCTATGACAGATGCAAACATGCTGAGCTGGGTTGAGGGGGCGGTCAATCAAGATGACTTCAGAGTCCGTACATCTCATCCGGGCAATGTTCCAACAGACGAAGAGCGGCACAGTGTGTCTGCTGTTGATATGTTCCGCTCTTTCAGTCAAACAATCGATCAAATCATCAAGCTTGAATGGGACGATGATTTACAATACGCCAAATTCATGACAGCTATCTCGAAATCTATCGGTGTCGGTATCGCCAGATACTGCGAACTTGTCGAGCAAAAGTTCGTCAAAGAGATGGACCGCATGACCCCTGAACAAGAAGCTGCTTCCCGTCAGACGAGGCAGGAGAAATGGGTCCAGATGGCAAAAGACACATGGGCCAATAGGGAAAAGGTCGAGCCGTTCCAGTTTTTGCCCGAGTCGCTCGTCAAGCTGAACAACATCGAGTACACGACACTCCAATTAGACAAGCTAGAAAAGGAGATTAACGTAGATGCTTGTGCAGAAGTCATACAGAGACATGCGCCTCCAATTAACCCCGTCAAGCTTCGTCAGTCCAGTAAGTTCGTTTTCACCATCAAGATCATCGAGGCCGAAGACTTGAAGGCGTGTGACATGAATGGTTTGAGCGACCCGTATGTCGTTCTCGGAGACGAATACCAAAAGCGCCTAGCGAAGACTCGTATTGTCTACGGCAGTCTGAATCCTCGCTGGGACGAAACTGTTGACATTAGTACCCAGGGTCCCCTGAACATCATCGCCACTATATGGGATTGGGATGCTTTGGGCGATCACGATTGCGTTGGCCGAACCTCATTGAAACTGGACCCTTCGCACTTTAGTGATTATATGCCTCGGGAGTTCTGGCTGGACCTCGATACCCAGGGCAGATTGTTGCTACGTGTGAGCATGGAAGGCGAGAGAGACGACATTCAATTCTATTTTGGAAAAGCCTTCCGGACGTTGAAGCGAAGCGAGCGCGACATGACACGCAAGATTACAGACAAGGTGAGCATGAACCCAAGGTTGTCTTGTGCGGAGATATACTGACCACATCCAGCTATCCTCATACATCCAACAAGTTTTGTCACGCAGAGCTCTTCGCGGTCTCCTTAGTCAAGGAATATCTATCAACACGGTCCGTGGATATTTCCAAAAGGCAAGACCGCAGTCCGTCATCCAAGGCCCTACTCCGGTTGATATTTCGAACGCGCTGAAGCCTCTCTTTACCTACTTCGACGATAACTTTGCGATCATGAAACAGACGCTGACGGATTCGGCAATGGTCATGGTCATGACACGACTCTGGAAGGAGGTTCTGACAACGATTGAGTCGTTGCTTGTGCCTCCGCTATCCGACAAACCCTCGCAACAGCGACCGTTGACACAACAGGAGCTGGATATTGTTTTCAAATGGCTTCAAATGCTGTTTGACTTTTTCCATGCTGTTGATGAAGAAGACGGCACAGCACACGGAGTGCCACTAGACATCCTCAAGTCGTCAAAGTACCACGACTTACAGAACTTGAACTTCTTCTACTTTGAGTCAACCGAGAATCTGATCAGAACATCAGAATCCATGGCCAAAGCAACAGTAGCCAGACAACAAGCCAGACAGACACGAGAGCTCAATCGCATGTCTGCGCCTGCAACGCTTGCCCAACACTCCTTCAGTGGAGCGGCGAGCTTGGTGGGAGTGCCTAGCACCCGGCGAAGCAAGAGTATCATGCTCAGTCGCAATCTGGGAACAATGAAGAAAGCGAAGGAGGAAAAGCGTAAAGAAGCGCAGGCGGAGCCGAGCGACGATATGATTCTGAGGATTCTACGCATGCGGCCCGAGGCAGAGAGATACCTCAAGGATAGAAGCAGACAAAAGGAGAGACTGGCGGCTCATGCAGCAGCTGAGCTGATTGTGCGACAGAGTCTCATGGCGCAGAGAAGCATGGGACGAGGACGATGAAGAAGTTGCTGATCAACGGAGACAGATTTTGCTCCGAGGGAGGACACTCATACGGTATTAGGCATTTGATATCCCAGGTGAGCGGTTTAGCAGGGCGTTTAAGGGCGGTCAGGTTGTCGCAGATTCGACAGAGATGCAATAGTGTGTGTATGTAGTATTGTTAAGAGGATTACGCAGAAAAAGTCACAAGACGGCCTGTCCGTGTAGGTCAAACAGAAGTCAGGCGGGTAGTGTCTGAAACGCGTGATTTGCTTCACAACACACACCAGCACAGCGAATGGGCCGCACGGGAGCAGGTAACTTGGTACAGACTACTGTATGGACAAAGAAAGATGTGGCAGCGACAGGGATTGGGCGAGCATGTGTGGGTCTGTGGCAGGCAAAATAAGCTCACGGCATCCCGCGATTATCAACGGGCACATTTGGGCCAGACGTGGAAGGAAGCACGCACATCACGCACATCTCCGGAGTCGCTGATGAATTTTCTCCCTGCTTTCCAACAACAATACCTCATATATCTGTACAGGTAGTCGACTGGCTCTTCCGTCTCCTCCTTCTGCGACTCTGGACGAATCACAGCCCGAAAAGCCCGACCTTTGTCACACAACCTGTCAGCAGCAACCCCCAGGACCCGACCCCTTGCTCTTCTCTGCCCTTCTCTCCTTCTCCACGCAACGAAAGTTTTGTTTCCCCACGCTCAGCGATCCGCCCACTTTTGTGCCCCCTCTTGGCTTCAAAACACTGTAAAAAGATTGATCGCTTCGGCCCTTTTTCCCGACACCCGAGTCTGCTCATATCGGCTTTGTGATACGCATTGCGCCGGCGTGCACTCGACCGGACCCTCCTTCCTCGACCGTCCCTGCTCCTGCTCCTGCTCCATCCTTTCTGCCCCTACAGCCAAAATGCGCAGGCAAACATCCGTAGCCTCGCTCCTCTACGCTCACCTTTTCCCTAATCCTGGCCCCTCGGACCCGCCGAATTTCCAGACCCACCTTGCGCGCGACTTGATTCCAGAAATCCGCATCGAGACGGCCACCTTCTACGGCAGTCTGGACAGCATCGAGGCCCGTTATCCTGGTTTGAACTATTGCCATGGGCCTCATCGCATGCGCCTCGGCCGCTTCCCTCACCATGCCCGCCTATTCAAGGTCATCGACGACTTGGACATTACGGAACAAGAGGTCATGGACTTGGTGCGTTGGGAAGGCACGCTATGGGCACGTCAGAGATTCGAAAGAGACGAGAACATAAAGGTCAGGGACACAACAGGAGATGGCATCTGCGACTGGGTCGACCCGCGCATCAGATCCAAACAGAAGACCTTGATCCGTGTCCAAACAGAAGTCGAGATCACCGAGGGCAGGCACCCCGTTGACATGCTTCTTGACGACGACCACGAGGGACATGTTCTCGACGATGGATTAGAAGACGACGACGATGACGACGACGACAATGATGATGACGACGTGGGAGAGAATATTCAGAGCATCGGCCACGAGCTCAACCGCCGTCTCCTTGCTGCCATTGCCGCCAGACAACAAGGCCTCAACGTCGAGATGGATCCAGAGTTCGAAGCCTATCTCAAGGAGCTGGTCGAGAGTGGCCACCTCCTGGCTACCTCACGTCCTGTCGACGGTCCAATGAGCCGCTCCGACACTTCTTCACCAACACCTCGCCTCATATCATCCTCTAACGTTCTCGATATCTCTACTTCTACCGCTACGGCAGCTGCCACTCTTAGGCAACCAACTGCATGATGATATTTTTTAATCATGTTTTTTGATTCTTCACCTTATATTGCAGCATTTCTCAGCTTCTGTGGTCTATGGTCTGTCGAGTTTCAGCCTGGCGTTGGGAAAGGAAAAACAAAGGATTATGATGTTTAATATGTATTTAAAACTGTTTAGCATGGAGTACGGGGTTGTCTCTTTTTGGGTGGCTAGGCTGTTGGGACATGGTTCGACAGGACTTTAACAAGCATTGCAATGGATTTATGAAGTATCGTCAATGTTCTTTCTGAAATTCCCGTTGTGCATTGCACTGCTATATCCAGTTATTTGTTTTGATGTTCCGTGCGCAGCAGGAGCAACGAGGCGGCATATCATCACGACTCGCGCATGAGCGAATCGAACAGTCCTTTCATAGCCTTCGCACTCTTCTTGGGAAATCTTTGCTGACCATTGTGGTAGTCGACAAAAGTAACTCCAAATCTAGTCTCGAAACCTTCAGCCCACTCGAAACTGCACACCGTTAGCAGATGACAGACCTCGATGAAGGCTGATCTTACTTGTCCATCAAGCTCCAAGCCATGTATCCCCTGACGTCTACATCGTCATGGGTGTATGCCTCTGCCATGGCGGTAACGTACTCCTTGAAATACCATACTCTGAAGTCGTCTTCAAGAATCTCCTCCTTCGAGAGATCATTCTCGCCCTTCAAGCTCGTACCGTTCTCCGTGACATAGATGGCAGGGCGTCCGTAACGGTCAGAGATCCATTTGAGCAGTTTTCTGAAGCCGACAGCATGTGGCCTCAACCAAGGACTTTGGGTAACGGGTCCTATTTCCTGACCCTCCTTGTTGACGAGCAAGGATTCGAGGTTGCCGAGATAGTCTTCTGGCTCCGGCTCGCCGGACCTGTGCTTGATGTAATTTGCACAGTAGTGGTTCATACCGTAGAAATCATTACTGCCTTGAACCAAGTCCTTTTCTTCCGGAGTAAATCTTGGTAGACGATCTCCAAGTTGCTTGCGCATGCTTTCAGGATAGTCACCGAAATACACCACGTCACCGAACCAACTTATTGCAAACTCGAGCTTGCGTTGACAAGCTTCAATATCCTTGGGATCTTCGGGGTCCCAAGGCTCGACCCAATCACCTGCAAGAGTCAGCAAGTTGAACACCGGTGTCTCTATGTTCTTCGCCTACCATTCAAGGTAATTCCAATCTGTCCCTTTTGAGTTGGTTTGAATTCTTCCCGGTAGATCTTCACGGCCGCACCATGTGCAATCAGAAGATTGTGTCCTACCAACCAGGGTTCAGTGCTGCTGTCGCCGACCGAACTCTTGGAGCGATTGCTGGTTCTTCCTGGCGCGAAGACGCCCTCGTTATATCCAAGAATAGAACTGCACCAAGGCTCGTTGAAAGTCACCCAATACTTGACCTTGTCCCCTAGTGCTTGGAAGATGATTCGAGAATATTGCGCATAGTCGGCCACAAATTCTTCCTTGTTCAAGAGGCCTCCATATCTCTCTAAACCTTGAGGCAGGTCCCAATGGAACAAAGTGACCATGGGCTCGATTCCGTTGGCAAGTAATTCGTCCACGAGATCAATATAGTACTGGAGACCTTTCTGGTTGACTGGGTCTTCGCGACCACCAAGAGGGATAACCCTAGACCAGGAGATGCTGAATCGATATGCACGTGCACCCATATCCTTCAAAAGCTTTACGTCTTCTTTGTACCGGTGGTAAGAGTCACAAGCGATGTCTCCATTTTCGTTGCCGGCGATCTTTCCAGGAATGCGGCAGAAGACGTCCCATATCGAGTCTCCTCTGGCATCTTCTGCGGGAGCACCTTCTACCTGGTAACTGGAAGCTGTTTAAGTATTAGGTAGTCGTGTATGGTTATTTGTCTACTGACCTTGCTGTTGCGAAGCCCCATAGGAAATCTTTAGGCAGAGAGGTGCGAGACATGATGACAATGGTAATACAGAAGTCGTAGGGATCTGGGGACGCACGCAAGTTATATATCTGTCAAGAAACGAAAGAACAACACACAAGCGAAGGAACTCGCTCGAAAAAGATGCAGCCAAGATTCAGTCCGTCGTAGACACGAGATGGGTCGTCGCATGAGAGGGAGACCGGAGAGTTTTGATTGTCCGCTCCTCATAGTGACAGTGATCGTGAGACCAACATTAACGCTTGATTGACAGGCACTATGGTTGGATTTAGCCTGTTCCGTTCCTGTGTTGTTGCGGAGCTCGAAACGCCGTGCACCAAACGTGGAAGGTGCTGCAACCGACTCCGGCTCCTCGGCCCGTGAGCCCTCCGACAACCACTCACAGCCTGCAAGCCATCCGACATCTCACACTAAATCCTACATCCGTCACGAGCCTTGTCAAAGCGACTACACGATCCTACCAATCCGAAGACGTACGCGGCTTCGATCACTGGACTCAGGCCACCTTCCAACCCTTGAACGCTGTTCTTGGTGGCGCAAATTTTACTCAAGGCTCTTACCAGATGCTCCAGAATCGCTGCAGGGCTGCATCGCAGTTGAAGGCCTTTAAATTGCAGAAATGCCATCGGGTGGCTATGGCAACACATGCCCAGAAGAGAGAGGGTGACATTAGTGACGCCTTTGCTTCGCTCTCAGGTTTGACTCCCGAACCGCTAGAGCCTCGCTTTGCTACTCTTAAAAGCGAGTTGATTGCCGGCAAAGAAAATGTCATACAAGAATCTTTCGTCCGCCTTCTAGAGGCTTTGAGGGAGGAGATTGCCACTGTCAAGATACTCAAAAGCAAAGCTATTCCTGAAATTGACTTCAAGGATATCAAGGACGCAAGTACCAAATTCAGCAGCGAGTACAAGAGACGTGGGGCAGCAATCATTCGGAACGTGATACCACCAGTCGAGGCAATGGAGATGAAAGAAGAGCTTCGAGAATACATTGCCGCCAACCCCCAGACCAAAGCATTCCCAAGTGACAACCCTCAAGTATACGAGCTGTACTGGTCACCAGCTCAGATCAGAGCACGTTCTCATCCATATCTTCTGGCCGCACAGCGATTCCTTCTTTCCCACTGGCATTCTCAGGATCCTCAGGCTCTAGTCTCTACTGCACACCCAACTATATACGCAGATCGACTCCGGATACGAACGCCGGGGGACAATATCTTTGCTCTAGGACCGCACGTCGATGGAGGCGGACCGGAAAGGTGGGAGCCAGAAGGCTATGGAAACGCCAAAGTCTACGAATCAATCTGGCAAGGTCGATGGGAAGACCATGATCCTTGGGAGATCAGCTCCCGATTGGCAGTCAAGTCAGATTTGTATCGAGGTGTTGGGGCCTGCAGTATGTTCCGCGCAGCACAGGGATGGCTGTCATTAAGCACCACTAAGGCACACGAAGGAACGCTACTGGTAAATCCAATGCTGAAGCACGCCACCGCCTACTATCTTCTACGACCATTCTTTTCAGCTAAAAAGGGGCCCATGAGCCCTAAGACTGATGCCTTCGACGAGTCTTTTCTCTCACCCGATAATTGGGTTCTGGACTGTCCTCAAACTTCCTGGCTCCAGGGTGCATTACCAGGAAAGGGACAAGAGTTGAGCGACATGCTGCATCCTCATCTCGAGCTCAACAGCACAATGGTCCATATCCCAGAGGTCAGGCCTGGTGACTATGTGGCTTGGCATTGCGATCAGATTCACGCAGTCGACCAAAAGCACGAGGGCACGACCGACAGCTCAGTCCTGTACATTCCTGCGTGTCCTCTTACAGCCCACAACGCGGAGTTCTTAGCTCGTCAACGACAAGCTTTTCTTGAGGGATTGCCATGTCCTGACTTCGGCGGAGGCATTGGAGAGACAAATCACGTTGGTCGACCTGGTATCGAAGAAATTGAGAAGGCGAGTCAAGGTAGAGATGCAGGCATGGTTGCTTTCGGTCTTCAGGAATTCGACAGTTCAGCAGTGGGACTGAGCGACACTCAGAGGGAGCTCTTCGACAGGGCAAACAAGATCTTGGACTTCTATGACTAGGATTAGAATCAGGAAAGATGAACGAACCCGTGTCAGCTCTCTTTGTGGACAAATCCTGAGAGAGATGGATGTTCTCAACCATAATATGGATGACACGGGTGAAGTGTGCAGCCAGGGGCTGCCTTTTGGCGGCGTTTTGTAAGACGCCACTAGGCAGAGAGATCGGTTCCGGTACGGTATTTGTGCCCCTTCGTCCACATTACACAGTGAAACTATTGATATAGAAGTGTATACCTGGTGGCCTTGCGCATAGTACTGCAGCTGACCTGAGATCTCAGGGTCCATTCGGTCATGTCGACCCGGAACCACGGGAATACTACCGAAGACGATATCGCTTCTCTTGCAGTTACCTTGTTGGTTCATGTTCAGCACACAATGTATCATCGATACCGTTGGTCGCTATCGTAGTTGCTGTAATAATGTGGGATAAGATCTGGTCATCGGCACTTAGGGCAGGCACGGCAGCTGTTCCTTCTCCGCACCCCAGACCAGGGACATCCCAAAGGGGAAGCGGCAAGAGATGGACGGCGCACAGTCCCTTGATCCCTCCATATCTCCGCTCTTATCACAGTCTATCGTAGTCCAGACGGGACGTACACACCAGTATTTTAGTTGTGCTTTTTGATACAGTATGGACGGCGGTCGCTTGAGAAGGTCGCCACCGAACGTTAACTCAAGTTACATCTTATCGTCCATCCTGGCACCTTAGGTCTTTTCCGTCCCTATCTTGCAAAGCTACTGCAAGTGTCGATGTGCACGGCGCCAACTACTGCTTCTTGACTTCATAACTCTCTTCCGCCGTCTCCTTCAATACTTTGTCCGT
>ERZ794946.237-NODE-237-length-24714-cov-4.416440_pt1 | contig 24714 bp, 20 predicted proteins | sample MGYA00433072_ERZ794946 | MGnify/ENA primary metagenome ERZ794946 (study PRJEB30137, sample SAMN04331413) | food metagenome | isolation source: Y3 must sample point D1 replicate A | place: Australia: South Australia | collected 2014 ...
ACCCAATCGAAGGGGTAAATATCAGAGGGTTAATGCGAATCCACTGTTGGGGAAATTCGACTTTAGTGGGCCACTGTATAGGGCTTCTCACAACCTGACCGTGTTTATGAAATGCCAGTTCCCCCGTGGCGATCCTCTAAGAGAAAGAAGTCTCTTGATCAACGGTCTGATCCTCCACACCATCCAGCCTTCCGAACTCAAGTCCAACGCAACCTCTGGAACCATACCGGCAGATTGGCGTCAAGCGGCACAATGGCAAGAAACACCTCCTCCCTCGTCAGACCAAAACCCCCCTCCCGATCCCTTCTGGCGCACCTTGGTCGGAAACAGAAATACGCATGGCAGAAAGCCGCCATTATACTGGCGCAGAGCATGCTCCGAAGCCTTCCAAGAAGCCCCCACCGACGACGATTTGGAAACTTCCCTGGTGCTGTCAGGAAACCCTGCCTCTTCGGTCCGCGAATTTCTCCATCGTGTGCAAGAGGTTGTTTGGAATAGACGGCTGGCGAGGATAACACTTCAACACACGAATACGACGACGTTGTGCTTGGTGCCCAAGAATACGCAATCGGGGGATTTGGTGTGTGTGTTGTATGGGTGCAATGTACCCGTTGTGTTGCATTCGCAGCAGAGAAAAGATAGGGGTGAGGGGGTGAGGTTGTATGGGATGGTGGGGGAGTGCTATGTGCATGGTATGATGGATGGGGAGTTGAATAGTTATAGGAAGACCATGCCGAAACCCATGTTGCAGCAGGCGGAGATGATGTTCGAACTTGTATAAATAGGGAGCGAGCAAAGGTGGGATCAAAGCATGTAGAAGGGGCAGAGCACAAGCAAGCAAAGTCGTCAGAGCAAGACTGAAATTCGAAATCAACCTGGGCAGGGAGTTGCAGTACAAGCAGAGAAGAAATAAGCTTGCACTTTGGATCATTGATCATTTGAGTTTTGTTGCGATATACACATTGGAGAATCCTATGCTTTTGCTTTCACGTGGCTCCTACCCTCATCCGCTTTCCAGACCACGCTCTTCCTGTGCCGATCAAACCGAAACTATTTCCAAGCTCCGAGGCCAGCCCAGGGGTCTGCTTGTCCCTGCTGCTGTTGCTGCTGACCATAACTTTGTTGAGGCTGTTGACCATATCCTTGCTGCTGGTGCGGCGGGGGACCAGGAGGAGGGGGCGGCGGAACATATCCATGAGGAAGCATGTTCTGCTGTTGACCCATCTGACCATGAGATTGACCGTATTGGCCATGACTCTGGTTTTGGTTTGGTGGAGGCGAGAAGTATTGCTGTTGAGCTGCAGGTGGGGAGTTGGGCATGCCGTATGAGGTGGGGTTATAGCTGTAGCTCTGAGATTGTTGGGGTTGTTGTTGGTGTTGCTGGTAACTTTGCTGTTGGGATTGTTGCTGATGCTGAGGCTGCTGGCCGTAGCTTTGTTGATGCATGTATGGCGACGGTGTAGGTTGCATGCCGTAGCCTGGCGTTACAGGTGGCGAGGCTGCTGGGTTGTAATTGTTGTATGAATGCTGCTGTTGCAACTGCAAAGGTCTCGGAGGAGGCTGCGGTTGCTGCTGTTGGTGTGGTGAGGATGAAGGGTTCATAGACATGCGATCCATCATCTCCTTAAGACGCTGTTGCTCGCGGTCGGCACCTCCGGCCCCTGAGGCGGTCTTGCCACTCTCAATCTGGTTGAGAAGCTGGCTGCCCTCGGCTTTACGGTTGCCAACAAATCCCTCGACATTCTTGTACAAACTGTCAACTGTATCCTTCATCTCCGAGTAAAAGTTCTTGGCACGCTCAAGACCTGCTTGCAGATCCAGAAGTGCTTGATGTACTTTCTTATACTTGGTCATGACGGTGCTACGTTGGCGTGAAAATGCCTCGTACTTGTTTTGTTCTTGGCGCACACGCTTGTCTGATAGCAAGTCGCTATAAGTACGGGTGAGCTCCTTCATCAAGCTGTGCTGCTTGTGTTGAGCTTGAAGTAGACGCTGCTGGTGCGGTCGGAACTTCTCAAGCTCGGTCTTGAAGAGCTGGTTCTCCTGAGACATGGCCTTCTTGTTCAATATCAACACGCTCGAAATGTCATCGTTGTGAACCTATGATTCATGGTCAGCACACGTTCAAACCAGCAGACCTGCAAGCAGACACACCTTCTCTTTCAGATCTTTGAGCACCTTCTCTCGCTCTCTCTTGATCAAGGTCAACTTCTTCAGCAAATCCTCAACGGCAGCAATCTGCTCAGCTACGCTCGCCTTGTCGTCATCATCGATATCGTCGATCAGGTTTCCTTCTGCTGCGGGACTCTTCACTCCTGTCTTCCTTGCAGCGCCAACCTTGATCATGGCTCTTTGGTAGAGTACGTCGGCCTCGTCAGTCTCGCCTGCCGAGCGCATCTCCTCCATGTCTGACTCATGTTGTCTAAAAGTGCTATACAGCTGTACGTCACTCATACTTGCCTCTTCGACGGCTCCGCGATAGTTGCGAATGTCACTTCGGAGTGTCGATGTAAGTCGTGAGCTAGGTTGTTGAGTCCACTCAGCCCCATACTTGTTTCTCATTTTCTCGCACACACTCTCTTCCATGTCCAAGCTCTTCTGACATTGGTCGAGAATGCCATGAATGCTAGACTTGCTCGAATTGAGTTGTTCGAAGGCTTCAGCAAACGGAGCATGACCAACAAAGTCTTGACACCAGTTACGGAAGTCAGAGTCAACAGCCATATCTTGATCCAGGCCACCCTTGAGAATATTGAGACTATTCGGTAACTTGAGATAATCCAGGGAGGCGGCCATCTCATCATTAGCAATCTCTACACGCTCACTCTCTGCGCGTACGAGTTTAGCCTTTTCCTCATCGTACATGCTGGCAGATTCAGTAACAGCCATAGGTACGATCTTCTGGAAAATATCGGGCCCAACAATGCGGTGGATGTCCTGTCCCTGGTACAGCTCGCTCACGGGGATGGGTTTGGCAGCAGGCAGCTTGGGAATTGCAGGAAGCGCAGCCTCGGGAGGGGTTGTTTGATGGTAGATGAAGTCGTTGTCTTTGTTAAATTGCTGCAACTTCTCATCACATGCAGACAGATGAGTCTTGGCCATGTTGGCCAGGATAGAGCCAGTATCTCCGGCCAAGTTGGAAGTGGCAGGGATCGAGGATGGAAACGAGTTGGCAACTTTGGCGGCTTCGCGAGCAAGTGTCATGGCAATCTCCAGTCTCGAGATAGCAATACCATGAGAATTGGCGTCGTCATCAGCCAGAGCCTGGTAGTAGTGGGCTAGCGAGGTCATGTAATGCGTCTTGAACTGGACAACAAGCAGCCAAACACGCTCGAAGATGGCCTTCACGACGTTGTCTTGGACGCCTTCAAGAGCTTGAGTGTACAAGTATGCAGCTTGGCTGGCAAGCTTGGCCATGAGGCCGACCTTCTTTCCGTCGGCAATCTGTTTCTCTAGAAAGACCTCCTGTCCTTGGGCCAACATGATGGCTATAAGGGTCTTGACGGTATCTCTGCTCAGGTCGGTTGAAGGAGCATGTAGGAAGTTCTCATTGATGTAGGTGAACATGCCGGCCGAGGCCTGGAAGGAGTGGTAGGCAACCTTGAGGTTGGTTTCCTGATTGCGGTCCTGATGGGCGGCATGACAGGAGAGGACAGCCGAGATGTTGAAGATGATGGAAGCCTTTTCGTAGGCAAGCGAGTACTGGGCGGTGGGTTTGTGGGTAAAGGCATCGAACCTAGACAGTGGGTCAGTTTAGCGGCCAAGAGGATGCGGCCATGTCTCGAGACGGACCAGGTGAAGGAGATCTTGATGTGGTTCTCGTCGACGGGGAAGCGCAAATCCAAGAGTTCCAGTTGGCCATAGTAACGGTAGAGTAGGTCTCTTCCCGCAGCGCTGTCCTTGCCAGCACCTCGCATGTCCTGGCGCAGACGGTTGAGGGCGGCGCATTCATCGGCATATCGTTCCGGGTCGTCGCCGTAGGTGGTGCGGATGTACTGCTTGAGCGGAGCTATCCAGTCTATCTCATTTGTTGCCTTGAGCGGGCATGACAGCATGGGTGTCTGCATCATCTTGTCGTGGTGGTGAGGAGGAGGCTCTAGGTGGCCGCTATAGCATGGCCACGCGGGTGGGGTCGATCGCTGTTGCTGCTGGCTGCCGCTATCGCTGTTGCTGTTGCTGTTACGCAGTATTTGACTCTGTTTCCAAGAACTCTGGGCCTTGGATGCTGTGATGACTTGAAGTCGACAAGAATCAATTTGCACAATCGTGGGCTCGAGCAATACAAGATGCAGCTAGATGGCTGGCTAATCACCAAACTCACGCCCTCAATCAATCCGTGCCCAATCGTCATCGTCCCGCATTGAGGCTTCCCGCTTAAACATCAATCTGACACACTGCCTACCAATCACCGACATATCAACTCACGGCATCTATCATCACAGCTATCACACCTCGAGCGGAGAATCTATCATTTCTTCCTCTAAGCGCCCTACCCTGTTATACAAGCTTCTGATTCCAATCACCTGCAATGTACCAGCCATCCCGAGTACCTTCTCTCTGCTCAGATATTCAACGACATTCGCTATAGTATACATAATGTACAAAGTATTTTGACTCTCATCATCACATTCAACTCGATCCAGACTTCTTCTTGTCCTCTTCCTCTTGCTTGTTTGCTTCGTCCTTTTGCTTCTCATGCTGGTGAGTGAGTTTATGCCATGCTGACTTGAGGAATCCCTCATTCTTGTGCGAGTCTTCCTCACTCGTCGTCGCATCCTTCTTAGCATCTTCGGCCATCTTTCCGAGGTTCATGACGCGCTTGGCGTTCTTGTCTCCCATCTCATCCGCGAGCATCTCGACAATCGTCCTCTGGTTGACACTCAGGTACTTGGGCATTTGCACCTTGTACTCGACTTTGAGGTCTCCGTTAACGCCACGTCGGCTGTTAAGCTTCTTCATGCCCATTCCAGACAATGTGATGCGGTCGCCGGTTGCTGTGCCTGTCGCGACCTTGACCTTGACTTCTCCGTCCAGTGTAGGGATTGGGATTTCGCCTCCAAGTATGGCTGTCGTGAGCGGTATTGATGCTGTGTAGAGTACGTCTGATCCGTTGCGACTGAACTTCGGGTCAGGTGCGACTCGGATAAAGACATATAGGTCGCCGTTCGCTGTTCGCGCCTTGGGGTTGGCGGCCTGGCCTGTCGGTGGGAAGTCTCCTTCCTGTGAAACGCGCAACCTCATGCCATCCTCAACACCTCCTGGAATGTCGACTGTCACTGTTCTCTTTTCGCGGACTGCACCCTCGCCCTTGCAACCGCCACAAGCACCACCCTTGGGGATGGTTTGTCCTTGGCCTCCGCAAGCACCGCAAGTGCTCGCCATCTGGAAGCCTCCCTGCATGAAGTGTACCCGTTGGCCTGTGCCGTCACAGCTCTTGCAAGTAGATCTCGATTGGCCCTTTTTCAAGCCGTTTCCTTCGCAAGTCTTACACTTGACCAAAGGTGTGATACTGATGTCCTTGGTGACACCCTTGGCAGCGTCCAAGAAGGAAATGTTGGTCTGGACCTCGATGTTCTCTCCGACCAGAATCTCTTCCTGGAAGGGTGATGCTCTTCCACGGCCTCTTCTTGCGCCTCCTCCACCGAATGCGCTGAAAAGATCCTCAAAGTTGATGTCTCCAAAGCCCTGAGCACCTCCACCAGCACCGCCGCCGAAGCCTCCAAAGCCGCCGAAACCGCCACCGGCGAATGGGTTGCCTCCAGCGCCGGCACCGGGGTTGAAACCACCATTCTGGTCGAAAGCAGCGGAGCCGTAAGTGTCGTATGCCTCCTTCTTCTTAGGGTCGGAGAGAGTCTCGTATGCGGCTTGAGCTTCGGCAAACTTTTCCTTAGCACCGGCGTCCTTGTTGGTGTCGGGATGGTACTTTTTGGCGAGACCGTAGTATGCTTTCTTGATTTCACCGGTCGAGGAAGATTTGTTCACACCGAGGGTAGCGTACGGGTCCTTGGCCAATGATGGAGCGGTGGCATGGAATGTCTGCGATCGCAATGTGGTTAGTAACGAGCATGGCCACTAGCATTTCAGAGTAGAACTCACCCTAGCCTGAGATGGTTGACGAGGCGCATGTCGAGCAGATCGGGTCGAGGGAGCAGTATAGAGGCCTCGAGACTGAAGGTTGGACTGCGGTCTTTCGGGGTAGAATTGGCAAGTCGGCCTAGATGCGGCGAGGATGCGGAGCGGAGTGGCCGCCTTGGGAAGCAGGCCTGGAGCGGCCAGACTCATTGCGATTCGATTGTCCTAGGTGAGGAGAGCGGACAGGATAACGCACGTCGATATGCGACAGGTGGTGAAGACTTGGAAGACGGATGGATATTACTGCAGTCTTGCTGCGCTACAGGACCAGGAAACTTTTGGCACTGGAGCGGGAAACATGTCAAGTCAAAATGGTCTTGGCACATGGTCAGCGAGCCGATGAAACCGAGGGGGAACCTTCTCGATGTTTGAAGAATTTCACCGCTAGCACCGGGGAACCCTGATGGCCTGTGTTTTCTTTTGCAAACATGCCTGTACATTTCTCCGTGTCCTGCTCTTTGTGACTTGAGATGCTTTGCCTGGAAATCAAAACTTGTACGCCGGACGAGTCAGACCGGATCATCAAACCCATCTTCGAGGAACACCAGCATCAAAATGCCTTGTGTTATGGTCAACAGAGAAATCATGATTGGGTATTCGCGCGAAGGCCATCAGAACGCAACCAATGCCTGCTGTATCTAACCTGTCTCGTCCTCGATCTCTAATCATCTGAGGACAAAGGAAACGCCAAAACTCCGAGTGACGATGATGATGATGATGATGCCGCCTGACCATGTTCCGTTCCATCTGTCTGTGTGGTATACCCAAAGAACGCCTGTTATCCCATATGCTGGTTGACCTGCAGGGTCATTATTCATTTATTGCTCTTGTTAGGTGCCGATCGAAGTCGGAACGCCTTGTCTAGAGGGAAAGTGTCAGCATTGGAGCGTGGTATGCAACACATGCCGGGCCAACATACCCTGGTTGCGGACTTTGTACAGCAGATCGACCATAACATCAATCTCGTTGACAGCAGCGTCGTTGAAGTTCTTCCTCACTGCCATGGCGAGTTGTTCCTTAGGCACCTTCCTCTTTGACTTGCGACGCGCCATGGTGGGCGATTGTCTGCCGATGCCGGGATTGGTGAGAAGGAATTGATTGCGTATCGAATTAAAGGCTGAGGGTGTTTCCATGCGATGTGCGGCGCGGTATTCTTGGAGCAAAGACAGGTCTTCTTGGGCCCATGTGAACTGCATCCTCTTGTCAGCTTTTGTCTTGCGACACGCGGCCATGGAGGCTGACGACAGCACTCACTCCATTGCTTGACGAAGCATTCTGTGTTCCTGGTGCGTCGGTCGCGTTCTTCGTATCCCGGAGGTTGCTTGTGCCATTCGGGCGCTTGTTCTTCGCCGTGTTGTTGTTGGTCTTCGAACTCGAGCCATCTGACCTCGAGTCGTTGTCGTGGTGCACGACGCGTGATCCTTTGGGTGGCATTATTGGGGTGTTGGGATGGAGATTCAAGGCGTCAAGGGCAGTGTGAACGTCGTCGGCGAAGTCAGGTGCATGGTTGGACGATCCAGATCACCACTCCACTGCCTCATGAGCGTGTAGATTGGATTCTTTTCTGAAGTCCAGTGACGCAACAAACCAGGGTCAGCGCTTGGACTTTTACGCCTCGGCTCCCACTCTGCCGACCGACTATGTTTTATTTCGCCTGAAAACAAAAAAGATTTATTGGTCTGAAGATTGCTTTGCTTCGCTTCTCTGTCGACAACTAATACTACTTTGGCAGCTGGTCCTGAGCGGGACTCTGCTCTCTTCTGCCACCACCTTAACACTACATCCAATCTATCCGTTAAGGTAGTTCCTGATGGCACCTGTTGATCGCGTTAGCCTCAGTTACGTCCGATCACAACATAATTCGTGACTTACCTTGCAGTTTGTTGGTTCCTTCGCCCAGTAGACTGGTGAGGTTCTCAAGATCGTCTCCCGCAGTAATTCCAAGCTTGCGAACAAAGTCTTTGGCTGCCGTCTCAATGTCCCCATACTCACCCTCGGGCATCTCATCCTCAGGTCTTCCGAAGTAAGCATTGGATGAAATGGATTGTGCGCCTTCGAATCCTTGCAGGCGGGATTTGGCTTCTTGTTGAGCGTTTGAGTCGAATGTGCCTCTTCCGAAGAATTCATCTGACGAGATACCCTTTTGCAATCCGAACTTTTGGCGCGCATACTTCTCCGAATCGTCTGCGCAATACTCGTAAGCTTCGTTCGGCAAGCATGTTATATGAGTGTGTTCTTACCTTCCGTTGCTCTGGTGGTCGAACCGAAGCCCATCTTCTTCGGTGCTGCAGCGGCTGGAGCACCACCGCCGACTTGACCAAATCCAAGCTTGCGAACACCCATGCCCAGCTTCTCCATGTCTCCCTCCTTCTCCTTGGCCTTTCCAGTGGCGCCAAACCCAACACCTGGTCTAGGGCTGACGGGTTGCGGGCTCACAATGCTCGAGGTAGAGTCCGGTTGTGCAGAGCTGATCTGAGCCTCTACAGGGGCGGTCTCGGCCTCTGGATCATAACCCAACTTTGCGATTCTTTCAGCCTCCTCGCGAGCCTTGCGTTCGGCAGCGTCGAAATCGAGAGCTGCCGGATCAACCTTCTTTGCTCCAAGCTTCTTCTTTGCGCCCAGAATGTTGGCCTTGCGAGGTGCGGCACCACCGGTGGCGGTCTTGCGAGCTGCTGAAGCAGGAATTGCACGGGCGGTAGCGGGAGCAGCAGCTGCTGACTCGGCAGTCAGCGGCGACTTTGGTCGTGCAGCTCCATTAGCTGGGGCGTTGAGGAAAGGCGAGTTGGTGCGGTTGATGCCTGGAGTGCCGGTACGGGACGGAGGGTTGCTAGGACGCTTGATGGTGGGCTTGTCCCAAGAAGAGAAGAAATCGTCGTCGTCTCCTGCAGGTGTGCTTGTGCCGCTTGCGCCAGCCTCATCGGCGAGGTCGGTGATCATAACCTCCTCGGGATATCTAAACCTCATTAGTCTGTGTCGCGAACTGCCACTTGTAGCACTCTTACTGCTTGGCATCAGCCTGGCACCTCCGTGTCAGCTCTTCCTTGTATTTGTTGGCAGCATTGGATGTGTATTTCGTCTTGGGGTCCTTGCTGGCTAGAGCGGCAGAGCCACCATGGCTCTGGAAGTATTTTGTGGCCGATTCATTGCCGCCAACCTTGAATGTACGAAGCTGCTCCCATTGCCAGACTGGACATGTGGTGTTAGTGGGAGTGGATCATATTGAGATGTCGAATTACGCACTGTCGAGGTTGGTAGAGCGGACGAAGGAGATATGGACACCGAGGTTCCTGTGGTGGGCGGAACAATCGAGACAGAGGTAGATGCCAAAGGGAACCGAAGACCAGGTGGGGTTTTTGGCGCCGCAGTCGAAGCAGATCTGTATAGCCATCAGCATTGTGGCACACGTGGAGGGAGCCTTGACGGCACTCGACCTACCTTGTTGGCTTGCTTCTGCTTCAACTTCTCGAAGATCTTCTGCGACTGTGTCTTTGTAGCAAGCGCCATCTTGACGTGCAGACTGGTGAACAATCGGGCAGGGGGTTATGTTGTGAGCGAGCGAGTGCCAAAGACAACGACCGAGTATTGGGCCCCTGCGAGAAAGGGTCCAACCCAACGCCGCCGCTAACTTTCTGAACAACTCGCCTCGACCTTTGTTTTATTTTTCTATTCACATCGCATTGTTAACTCCAGCTCAGACACTCGGATACGCAAATCTGAGCAAGTGACCATATCGGTCAGGCAATTGTATACATGCTATATCGCATCGCTATCAATGCCCACCGAGGCTCGTTCCATGATAAGCCGGTAATGCCGCCGTAGTAGCCCGACAGCGGCCGTCAGAGTCATCGACCAAATCATCTTTTGATTCTTTTCTGTACACACATCTTTCTTGTTTGATTTCACTATATGCATAATGGCGACTAAGCACCTCGCTGTCTTCTTTGACGATGTTGCACAGGCTTCTGCTTTAGTAAGCCGGTCGTCATATGTTACCTCTTCTTTATCACTGACCATATCCCAAGGTAGCCAAATCATCATGGGAGCGTGCTATGACGGCTTGGCTATATGTGCCCCTAGGTGTTACATGTATCCTCGCAGTATGCTTCGGTGTCCATTCATTGATTTCCTTAAGCTCTGTATCGTTTCCAGCTTCCGTGGCCTGTATGATCGGTTTGTTCCTCATCTTGGTCCTTTTCCAAGGTACACTAGGTGATCGCAAGACTAAACAGATAGTAAATCTGATTGAGATTCCTGTAAGTGTATTCTTATAACAATATACTTCGACGTCAGTTCTCATCTTTCTTCAGTGCGGATTTGCCCTACGATATATCAACATCTTCTTCTGTCCTGCATTCGTTACCTTGCCTCTCAGTCCCTCTATAAGTGGTGTAGAAGTCGCCAAGATCATAGCTGTCTTCAGTGAGTGTCACTTTATCTTCCTGCTGCTCTCTTCTGACCAGCTACAGTCATCGGATATGTTGCCGTTTTTGCTTTCACAGCATACATGGTCCGCGGTCTTCAGCTCGTACTCGGGACGTCCAAACGTGCCATGACAGAGCGGGCTGAAGAACTTGGTCGTCAAGACGACAACATCCCACTGACACAGACGAGGCATGATTCAAGCGCCAGCGAGGTGCCTACTGTCCAGTCTCTTTCTACTCAGATTGCCGCAGACGAATCTAGTCCTTCTCCCCCAAATGGACTCGCTGATATCCAAGCACCTTCCAAGGCTATGAACCCAGACTCGGTGACCGGGACTGGTGGACCACCTGTAGCCAGCAACACCGCAGCATCCTCGAGGATCAACGTTCCAATTCGGCATGATGCTGCTCCTTTGACACGTCCTCAACGCTGGGCTGCTTTTGTCAGTGTGAACTTCGATATGTTGACATACGGAGCATTGTTTCTGTTCGTCGGTGTTCCCATATATTACGGAGTTGGATATGCTATGCCGGTACAACTCTCTTTGAACGTTGTTCTCTACTTCGCCGCCCTACGTCTGCCACCCAAATACAGAACATATCTACATCCAGTATTGGTCTCTTCCGCGTTCACAATTCTCGGCATCTGGATTCTTGCACTGATCCGACAAAACAGCCTCAAGGATGGCTTAAGGGCATACACCACGAACACAAAGTATACACAGCTCTGGGATAACGATCAAGGTTTGCAGCCTCCGGGAGCAGGAGATATGTTTGGCAGTGTCCTTGACGTCAGCATCGTTGCACTCAGTCTTCCCATGTACAGATATCGAAACGAGCTCAAGGCTCGCTTCATGACTATCATCGTGCCCAACGTGGTCGTCTCCATCGGGTCATTGTTCGCATATCCGATATTCTGCTACCACATTGGCATTTCGGCTCCGCGAGGTCTCGCATTTGCTTCTCGAAGTCTGACACTTGCTCTTGCAACACCGGCTACTAAAAACTTGGGCGGTGATTCGTTCACTGTCGCACCTCTATGCATCTTCAGTGGCATTGCCGGTGTTGTTGTCGGCCCGCTCGGACTGGACTTACTTAGGATCCCGAAAGGTGTGTTCATCCTGAAGTGCGGATTGGGAACCGAGCTAATATGATTTGCAGACGATTACATCACGCGAGGTATCACTCTGGGAGCTAACTCCTCCGCCGTAGCCACAGCCCTGTTGTTGACTACTGATCCCAGAGCAGCTGCATTCTCAAGTCTGAGTATGGGACTGTTAGGCACGATCACCGTCGCACTCACTAGTGTTCCACCGCTCGTGAGTATAATTCGTAATCTGGTAGGCATGGCATAGAAAGGACACTAGCACAGAAAGGACAATTTGCCCAAGTCAGTTTGACGAGCCTGTGACCCTGGCAGACTCTATCTTGAGCAACATACAAACTCTCTGAGCCTGTATGGGCGTCCAAAAGATTACTATAACTTTGGAAGAAGCGTAACTATAAGCTATGTTATTTACTTGTTAACATTACACTTCCTGCTCGTCGAGATCGACATGCGCATCACACATGGTCAAGCTAGGAAGAACATCGAGCCACGGCTTCTGCTCCCCAGCAGATTGATCACGACAACGCCAATGTCCACGAGACATATTCATATCGGCCTATTGCTCACAAACCAAACGCAATCGTCCTTCATCAGTGCAAATCGTTGTCACCTGCCCATCTCTTTTGATCCATAAGAGAGATAGATGCATAAACCGGCAGGAATGCACAACGTTCCCACCCCGGCGCAGTCTTTCATAGTGATGGACTCGCTCATCTGCCGTCCACGGCGCCCAATGGACATGACTTTCATCCAAGAAGAATCCTGCTTTCTACAGCCACATGCGCGACAGACTTTAAAGACATGGGGATGGTGTATCAAGTTGGAAGGCCTAGGCCCATGTGGAGTCTACTCCGCATATTAAGGCAGAAGCTTCGTACTGTTCGCCTGTGGACGATCATTGTAGTCGCAACTTCGCTCAGATGGGGAGCATGGCATCTCTGTAAGCCCTGGTATGTAGGTAACATGGAATTCAGAGAATTGATACGCCCGTATGCTATTTGAAAGGAGTTTGGCGGTTGGTTCGTGTTATGGAGATCGACTCTCGCCAATATAAGCTAATCTTTAATCTTAATCTCATGTGATGGCGCAAAACGTCCAGCTCACAGCCTTATGGTCAGAATTTGTGGTGACATGAAGCCAATGGATAATGAAGGGCTCAGGGCAAGATTGAAAATATGTGCGCTACTATCTCTATGTGTGTGCTCGTCTATATGCCGGGTGCACGATAAGCAGTAGTGAGCCGTTCCTCACTGCGACGATCTCGTCGCTGATTCGAGACTGGGATGTTCTTGTGGCTGTTCATGACGCTGAGTTCCCGAGCTTTGACCCACGACATTGGGAAGCTAGCAAGGAATACAAAAACATTCAGCTTTTGTCGCAAACCTGGTCGGGCGCATTTCCTACTTTGCGCATCTCCCATTACTTTGCCGATTTTTCGACAAAATTGCTATCACCATGGCTGGCGGTGAAGCGAACAGCTACTACAACCTGCCGGATGGCGATCGCCAAAAGGACTATCCTATGCAGCCTCCTCAACAGGCATACAACCAGAACGGTCAACAACACTACCAGCAGCAGGATTACCAGCAGCAGAACCACCAGCAGCAAAACTACCAGGAACCCTACCAGCAGAATGGTCAGGGATATTCGCAGCCTCCTCCCAACTATGGTCAGAACTTCAATCCTCGTCCCGAGATGAACGGCTACGACAACAAGCCTACCTTCGAACAGGCCTTCAAGATCGATAAACCCAAATGGAACGATTGGTGGGCTGGTCTTCTCTTTCTGGCTGTCGCCGCTGGCTATGTTGTCGTTTCTGGAATTGCCCTTCAAGGCTACGGTATGTGGACATGTTTGCGCATGCGAAATGCAGCGACTGGCAGTTTCGACAAGCTGGTGCTAACTGAAAATGTAGCCGCAACCAAGGGTTTCAATGGTGGTGGTATCTACGACAGCAACAACGACTTTGGCCTTGACACCAACACTATCGTCCTCTTCGCATTCGTCCTCGCTATGGCTATGGTGCTCAGTTACGCCTACATCTGGTTAGCCCGTGCTTTCACAAAGGTACGAACTCCGAACTCCGAATCCCTACCCACATTCTTTCGGCAGCGCCATCAAGAGCCCGTTTTGAGCACTCGAGTTTTGTAATATCTATGGTCCTGCTGCGTTAAGTGCGCGCTGTGAAAGAGCTGGCAATGATCGAGCATATCCTCTTAATCCCACACTCGCATTGAAGAGCCATGCGCTTCAAGCCTACTCGATGATTTTAGCCATATGCTGACAAGTTATAGCAATTCATCTGGATTACCGGTATCATCCACATCATCGCAGGTTTCGCGACAGCCATTTACATGTTGTCGAGAAAATACTGGTCAGGAGGTATCGTCTTCCTCCTCTTCGCAATCTTCACCGTCATCTGCTTCATCTCCTGGATCCCGAGAATCCCTTTCAGCGTTGTCATGCTGCAAACAAGGTATGCGCCTCCGTGAGATAATGCGACCCCAACGCGATTAAACTGATGATTTGTTAGTATTGATGTCTCCAAGAAGTTCGGACACGTTTACATTGTATCTCTCGTCGGCGGCATTCTTGCAACTGCGTTGGGTGCCTGGTTCTCGGTTACCTTCGTCGCCGTGTATGTGAAATACGAGCCAGGCGCAAATCCAGCCTGTTCTACCGGCGCTGGTGGCTGTTCAAGTGCCAAAGTCATTGGTCTTCTCGTCTTCATCACGTTCGCCATGTATTGGATCTCCGAGTTCCTCAAGAACATGATCCATGTCATCATCTCTGGAGTTTACGGCTCGTGGTACTTCTGCTCTCACAACCCTCCCAAGAACATCACCCGAGGAGCTGCCCGTCGCTCCCTGACCTACAGTTTCGGCAGTATTAGTCTTGGAAGTTTGGTCGTTGCAATCATCAACATGCTCAGACAGGCATGCAGTATCGCACGCCAGCAAGAAGCAAATTCTGGAAACTTCGCTGCGGAAATTGCGCTCTGTGTTCTTCAGTGTTTGATCGGAATCTTGGACTGGGCTGTCCAGTTCATTAACGTAAGTGCAAAATTCGCGCAAGATGCAATTATTGGAAAGTTCCAGACAGCTCACGAAACACCGCACAGAGATACGCTTTCAGCTATATCGCACTATACGGAAAGGCCTATGTCCCCGCTGCCAAGGCCACTTGGACGTAAGTATCTCATCTATACGAAGGTGTGCTCGGCTGACAAGAACCACAACCAGTCTAATCAAAGACCGCGGAATCGATGCATTGGTCAACGAGGTAAGACTTTATCCAACCAGTAGTCTTGTAGGCTGTGCGCTGATAAATGTTGCTACTGTAGTGTTTAATTGGTCCCGTCCTGACTCAGGGCGCTACTGCCATCGCTTACCTGTGCGCCCTTTTGGCCTACCTGTACCTGATCTTCACCTCGCCCGCGTACAACAGCAACGGCGAGTACACGCCCGTTGTCGTTGCGTTCGCGTTCTTGATTGGCCTACAAATCGCCAATATCTTCACAACCCCGCTTAGCAGTGGTATCGATACCATCTTCGTTGCCGCGGCCTTCGACCCAGAGGTAACTAACTGCTTTATCCTATCTGTCGTCTTGTAGCCTGTGCGCTAACGAAATTGCTAAGGTCATGATCAAAGAGCACCCGGATCTCTACGCCAGGATGGTGTCGACATATCCTCATGTTCAACAAGCCATTCATGCCTAATAACCCGATCGCAACAATTCGCCGATTCAGACAGTCTTGGCCGCGGACCTTTGACTACAGTCACGAAAAAACCGTCGTCTGTTGTTGGGGAAAACCACGCGCTCCCCTGTCGATTCGCGTATAGTTGCGTCAGATAGGGCTCAGCTGTTAGGCTCGGGCCTCGGGTTTACGGATAATCAGGAACATGCCATCGGGATCGGAGGGAGAACGGAGAAAACAGAGATACCCAAACCACGGAACGTCTTGATAACACAGTCTAATAGTTCTTTCACAGCAGCAGCATAATACGTAATAACAGATCACACTCCTTTGCATTCTCAGTTATCGCATGCTGTGAAACACGTGCGAGAAAAAAGAGGTACAAGATCTTACCGCAACACATGCCGCGAAATGTGGTGGTCACCCACGATCGGCCTTTGAAGCCATAGCGTGATTCGCTCTCGATCTGGTTAGAAGGCAACATGTGATTTACCGCGAGCGCCCGTCCGTCTCGGTGACAGCCCAAAGTCGAATGCACGGGCCTTCCAGCCTCAACGTCAGCCAAACAGGGAGGAGGCTTGAGTGACGGCAGCAACTTCGTCATGGCAGGAAGGTGCGGGGAGCGTTGGATGTTGCGGGTTGGCGCTTGCCAGTCTTTAAGCAACGAGGCATTAATCCTTCCCAAAGTGTTAAATAGACTTGCTATCCCTCGACTTCTACTCGGTCATTCACACCTCATACCTCTTCTATATCAAAGAACCTCCTCGTTCTCCTTCATACTACCTTCTACCAGAGTCAACTCTTGGTTAGGTTCGTGCTACCTGCCCCTCACTCCGCAATACCCCACCACATTGCTGACCTTGTTCCTACAGGACAGAAGCCTATCATCACCAACCCTTATACGGCCGAAACTATATAAAGGTAAGTAAAGAGGAGTTGTTTCTGATGCGCTCGAGGGTCACAGTCATCGTCATCTGTGGATACTCTGAACAAAGCTTTGTTTTGCTTCTTTGTCCTCGAGCCGCCAGGAACCAATATTTGAGACTGGAATCCCGCTAACATGCATTTTGCAGCTTCCTCAACCCTACCTCTCAAATCAACAAACACAATGTCGAACATGAAGGCAATTCATTTTGGTGGTGGTAACATCGGTCGTGGTAAGTGGTTATCAAAATCCGCTAACAAATCAATGCTAACATTTTTATAGGCTTTGTTGCCGAGTTCCTCCACAAATCCGGATACGAAGTCGTCTTTGTTGATGTTATGGATGCCATCATCGATTCACTGCAAAAGAGCAAGTCGTACACGGTTACAGAAGTTGGCACATCAGAGACCAAGTCGAAGACAATTACCAACTACCGCGCCATCAACAGCAAGAAGGAAGAAGACAAGGTCGTCGAGGAGATTGCCACTGCCGACATTGTCACCTGCGCCGTTGGCCCCAACATCTTGAAGTTCATTGCTCCTGTTATCGCCAAGGGCATCGAAAGCCGCAAGAAGGACTCACCGGTCGCTGTTATTGCTTGCGAGAACGCCATTGGAGCCACCGACACTCTCCGCAAGTTCATCGAGGAGAAGCTCTCAGACTCAACAAAGGCCAACATTCAAGACAAGGCTCGTTTCGCCAACAGCGCAATCGACCGTATTGTTCCTATGCAGGATGAGGACGCAGGCCTGAACGTCAAGATCGAGAAGTTCTACGAGTGGTGTGTGGAGAGCAAGCCTTTCCTTCCTGCAGACCCACCAGCAATTGAGGGTGTCCACTTCGTTGAGGATCTCTGCCCATTCATCGAGCGCAAGCTCTTCACTGTCAACACCGGACACGCCACCGCTGCATACTTTGGATACAACCGTGGCAAGGAATACGTTCACGAGGTCTTGCAAGACAAGGAGCTGAACGAGATTGTACGAAACACACTCAAGGAGACCGCTCACTTGATTGTCAACAAGCACGAAATTTCCGAGAAGGACCAGAACGACTATGTCGAGAAGATCATCAAGCGTATCTCGAACCCTGTTCTCAAGGACAACGTTGAGCGTGTCGGTCGTGCTCCTCTCCGCAAGCTGTCGCGCAACGAGCGTTTCATCGGCCCTGCTGCCCACCTTGCCGAGATGGGAGCAAAGTACGATGCCCTCTTGGGAGGTATCGAGATGTGTCTCCGCTTCCAGAACGTCGAAGGTGACGATGAGTCGGTCGAGCTGGCCAAGATCCTCAAGGAGAACTCTTCCAGCGATGCCACCGAGAAGATCACTGGTCTGGAGCGCGACCACGTTCTGTTCTCAGCGGTTGAGGAGGTTGTCAAGAAGGTTCAAGCTTGACTACCCGAACAGCGGCGTCCCAAGCGCAAAGGAAAGGGACTTGAGCGCCTCTGATTGAGATCAGAGAATCAGCCACGAGATACGCAGCATTGGATTACGGCATTGGCGTTTTGTATACGGATCATGGGAGGAATAATTCTGATTTAGCATGTTACCCAATATCAGGCAGCCTGGAGTTAGCAGCAGGTAGCATGGATTCACGAAATTGATATGGCTCCTGGAAACAGTTGAGCCCGTTTCCTTTCATTACTTGAGCTGGTATATCTGTCGTGCAGTCTACCAAACGTGATTGCATGTGAAAAGACGGGTTTCTAACAGTGAATTATGGAATTTGAGCGATTGCCATGGATTGCTTTTTGTGACCAGATGGTACAGTTTGGTGTTTGCTTCCCTGGCTGAAGTCTGAGCGGTCGCGGCTGTGGAGGTACAGTCTTGCTCTGTGAAGTGGAGTTGTATCCAATGAGAGCACACTGGCAGTTGTGTCTGTGGATAATGCGCGAAGGTGTTTGTTTGTGTATGGCGATGGAAGAATAAAGAAATGGTCAGGTGAAACATGTTTCGAGAAAGAAGGTGAAGGCGTGTTCGCGCGTCATGTCGACTCCCCGCACGTCACTTTCCATTGTCACGGCACCGGAATCGACCAAGTTGCATGGTGCCTAGTTTTGATCCCTACATCCCTCCTTCTCCCCTCTCGACATCGACTTAGTAACAGCATGGCCATCGACAGTATACCGTGAGTGCCTCGATCCCCTAAAGCTATCCATGCTGACGAGAGCGTAGATATCCTGATACCGATCGCCTGGCCTTCCCCGACAAGACTTTCTACCCAGTCAAGATCCCCGTCTCGTGAGTCCAAGCAGAGCAAGGATACAAGAGTTGAATCTGATTCGCGTGGCACAGTCACTGGCAATTGCGACACTACATCTCATCGCCGGACAAGGACTCGATATACTACGCAAGCGGAAACGAAGTCTACTATCTCAACACCGTCTCTCGGAAACGCAAATACCTTGCCACTCTGCCCTTCGAGGCACGATGCACCGCTTCGGGCTTTGGCTGGATCTGTATTGGAGGTGAAGAAGATGGACACTTTGCCGCCATAAAGCTTGAGGGCTCGTCTCCAGTCCGCTCGGTCGATGTAGACGCGCCGCTCCCGCTGGACTACTGGCAACCACAAAGAGGCTCCCCCAGGGCTGCCAACGTCAAGCTCGAACGGATAGGCGAAGAGATTGTCAACTCCATCTCTATCCACCAGATCCACGATGAGGAGAACCACTTGTACGACGTTGTCGCCGTCTTGACAAACAACGATAAGACCGTCCGCGTCTACTCACTAACCCAGGCCCTGGAAACTGCCGTCCTGGACCTGCCGTTCCCCATGAATCATGCTTCTATATCTCCTGATGGCACCACCCTTGTTGCCGTTGGCGACTCAAACCAGGCCTTCTTCTTCACACGAACATTGCAACAGTCTCCCCCGCAGATCCCCAAACCTCACAACCGCCTTAACATGAGCAACGTTACCTGGGATCTAGCAAACATAGTCCATCTTCGTGCTGGCGACCCTACAGCCCAGCCTGGTTATTTCACTACTGCATGGTCACCGAATGGTAGCTTGGCCGCTTTGGGCTCGGAAGGCGGATACATCACTGTCTTTGACATGGACCTTTTCGCACAATGCGCTCCTGATGAAGCAGAAGATGCCATCGTTGCCACTGTCCCATCAACCAGACCCAACATTGTTGCCGCACTACATCCTGGCGCTGTCAGAACCATGCTATTTTCTCCCGAGCCTTGGGATTTGCTCATCTGGGCCGAGGATCAAGGTCGAGTTTGCATTGGGGATCTGCGTACTGGATTAAAGACCAAACAAGTCATCGAGCTCAAGCTAGATGAGGAAGGCTTGAAGAAAATTGAGCTTGAGGACCTCGTATCAGAGGATTTGGCTGAAGGCGATCGTCTGGACGACCTACAGCAAGAAATTCTAAATCGCTATCGTGAGGCGCGAGACCCAGCTGAACAGGGCAATTTTGCCACAGAGTTCCTCCAAGCTCGAGAACGCGAACGATATCAACATCTTGATCGAGCCCGTGCAACCTTACCAACTTCGCGCGAGGCAGCATCAACATCCGAAGACGATCCCCGAGGCCTCACTGCACACGAGCAACAAATTCTTGAAGCACTGCGTACCACCAGACAACGCGAGGAGGCCCGTACCTCAGGAAGCACCCCTCGCTCCATCAATTACACGAGAGCCGGCCTTTTCAGCGCGCACACCAGCAACCGTTCTGGAACAACTTTACGATCCTCTGATAGCCCTCGCCCGTTCAGCGATGTCTTGGTGAACCACAATGATCCTTATGCAGCCTTTCCAGAGCTGTCTCGAACATCACAGCGAGAGTCATCCGAGTCTCGACCAAGGGACCGTGCTTCGGGTGATAACACATTGCCACCTCTTCACTCAATCCAGGAATATCTGATGCTTCGGGACAGAGAGCGAGAAGCTTCGTCGACGTCTAACACAAATCGTGGGCCTGCCATCCGCCGATCTGGAGCAGGAGGAGTTCCTACGTTGACGAGCACTGCCACACCTATACCTCCGCACGCAGCGCGGGCGCCTACTACTAGCGCAGAGACAGAAGAGGACAACCCATGGCGTACCATCTCCAATGCAATGAGTTTGGCTAGAGGACCACTTTTCGAGTCTCCTCGGTCAATGGATGCCAGCACTCGACAATCCCGTGAACGAGAAGCAATGGTGCGTACGGAACAGTTCCGCCAGCTTGCTTCGCAGCGCGACCGTCTTCGTGGATTGAGGCGTGAGTTTGAAAGCGGAACAGACGCAGCGGCGAGCTTGTACGATACACTCACCTCGTTGCGAGGCTTTACATCGGCTCGCCCAACAGCATTCCATGATGGGTATGAGATGCTATTGCGCAGATCAGGTCGCGAAGCTACAATAGGAGTGAGAACTTCCGGCCTGGCCATCAGTCATGACGGTCGCAAACTATGGGCGGCTTGCGAGGAGGGCATCTTCGAGATTGACCTGCAGGTCAAGTTGAGAATGATGTTTCCAGCAGTGGAAATGAAATAACGAACATACATGATCAGGTTGTACATTTACGGCGTATTGGGAAGGGGAATGGACACATTAGGCATTGGAGCGCTGATAGCATTGGGGTACTGGGGCATTGCCGGCGCATGGGATGCTGCCACTCGATGGCATGCTTTCTCTGTTTTCTCTTCGATTCTCTTATTCGTGTATACAATAATTAACGGCATCTCTTTCTCAAGCAATACATGAGAAACTGTCGACTCATCAATGCTCGATCTGAACTAGAAGTCGTATACCAACGGTGCATGATTTGCCGAGGTACAGGTATGCATACTATTGCCCGTGCGAAGCTCGACTCAAAGCTCGAAGCGGCAATAGTGAGTTGTGATGCTCGAGAATAGTCTATGCTGGTATGAGTCAAAGGTGAGGCGAACAAGGGAGCACTGGCAGAGGCAAACGGGCTTCACTCGGAGCAAGCAGCGCAAGCAGCCAGTGCAGTCGATTGTCGTTCGTGGCGCTCGATGTCGGACAAGATTCCAGCATGTTCGATGGCCTGTGGAAAGACGGTGGCGGAGGATGCCGGGACCGGGGATTCGACGCTAAGGACAAAATTCCTCGAGCAACGACGCCATGACTTCCTCCTGCTGCTCCATCAGTTATTAACCTCGCCATCCCCATCCCCATCGTCGCCAAAGAGCAAGTTTCGTTTGTTGCTCTTTGATACCCCATTTTCTCTTGTCGCGTTCTGGTTTTTTGCTCTAATACATCCACAATGCTCTCACAAAGACTCGCCAGAGGCGTAAGTGCCATGCGACAGCTTCCATAGCTTATGGAGCTTCTCACTGACGTGTTTCCAGCTTCGCGCCACCCCTTCAGTCCGCTCGTCGGCCTTCAGATCCCCCATCGCTTCCTCGTTCAGAAGAGGATATGCCGAGGGTGGTGAGGAGAAGGTCAAGGGCCAGGTCATTGGTATCGATCTCGGTACCACCAACTCGGCCGTCGCCGTCATGGAGGGCTCCGCTCCCAGAATCATTGAGAACAGTGAGGGTGCCAGAACCACTCCCTCAGTCGTCGGCTTCACCAAGGAGGGTGAGCGTCTCGTTGGTATCGCCGCCAAGCGCCAGGCCGTCGTCAACCCCGAGAACACCCTCTTCGCCACCAAGCGTTTGATTGGTCGCAAGTTCAAGGACGCCGAGGTCCAGCGCGACTTGAACCAGGTCCCCTACAAGATTGTCCAGCACACCAACGGCGATGCCTGGCTCGAGGCCCAGGGCCAGAAGTACTCGCCCTCGCAGATCGGTGGTTTCGTTCTCGGCAAGATGAAGGAGACCGCCGAGGCTTTCCTTGGCAAGAACTGCAAGAACGCCGTCGTTACTGTCCCCGCCTACTTCAACGACCAGCAGAGACAGGCCACCAAGGATGCCGGTCAGATCTCCGGTCTTAACGTCCTCCGTGTCGTCAACGAGCCCACCGCCGCCGCCCTCGCCTACGGTCTTGAGAAGGAGAGCGACCGTGTCATCGCCGTCTACGATCTTGGTGGTGGTACCTTCGATGTTTCCATCCTTGAAATTCAGAGCGGTGTCTTCGAGGTCAAGTCGACCAACGGTGACACTCACCTTGGTGGTGAGGACTTCGATATCACCCTCGTCCGCCACCTCGTCCAGCAGTTCAAGAACGAGCAGGGCATCGACCTTTCCGGTGACCGCATGGCCATCCAGCGTATCCGTGAGGCCGCCGAGAAGGCCAAGATTGAGCTTTCGTCTGCTCCCCAGACCGACATCAACCTCCCCTTCATCACCGCCGACGCCTCGGGCCCTAAGCACATCAACAGCAAGATGACCCGTGCCGAGCTTGAGAAGCTCGTCGGTCCCCTCATCGACCGTACCGTCGAGCCCGTCCGCAAGGCTCTCAAGGACGCCAACATGCAGGCCAAGGACATCCAGGAGGTTATCCTCGTTGGTGGTATGACCCGTATGCCCAAGGTTACCGCCTCGGTCAAGAACATCTTCGGTCGTGACCCCGCCAAGTCCGTCAACCCCGATGAGGCTGTCGCCATCGGTGCCGCCATCCAGGGTGCCGTCCTTTCCGGTGAGGTCACTGACGTCCTCCTCCTCGATGTCACTCCTCTTTCCCTCGGTATCGAGACCCTCGGCGGTGTCTTCACTCGTCTGATCAACCGCAACACCACCATCCCCACCAAGAAGTCCCAGGTCTTCTCCACTGCTGCTGACTTCCAGTCTGCTGTCGAAATCAAGGTCTACCAGGGTGAGCGTGAGCTCGTCCGTGACAACAAGCTCCTCGGAAACTTCCAGCTTGTCGGCATCCCCCCTGCCCACCGTGGTGTTCCCCAGATTGAGGTCACCTTCGACATTGACGCTGATTCAATCGTCCACGTCCACGCCTCCGACAAGTCCACCGGCAAGGACCAGTCCATCACCATTGCCTCTGGCTCTGGTTTGAGCGACTCTGAGATCGAGTCCATGGTTAACGATGCCGAGAAGTACGGTGCCGCTGACAAGGAGCGCAAGTCCGCCATTGAGGCCGCCAACAAGGCCGACAGTGTCCTGAACGACACCGAGAAGGCTCTCAAGGAGTTCGAGGACCGCCTCGACAAGGCCGAGGCCGACCAGATCAAGGAGAAGATCGCCAGCCTCCGTGAGTTCGTTGCCCAGAACCAGACCGGTGAGGGTACCGCTTCCGCCGAGGACCTCAAGCAGAAGACCGATGAGCTCCAGTCCGCCTCCCTCACTCTCTTCGACAAGATGCACCGCGCCCGCTCCGAGCAGAAGGAGTCTTCCGGCGAGGGTGAGCAGAAGCAGGGTGGTGAGGGTGAGCAGAAGCCTTAAATGCGAGGTTTCTGATCTCTCATTTCTGTCTTTTCGCACCTTTGGATCCGAAGTAAAATCCGCTTCGACCTCCTGATACCCCCGACTTCTCTGTATACATATTTCCTCTCTCCCATCCGCCTGATCGATACACGATCAGTTCTTCATGCGGCGTCTCCTCTTCTGGACGACATCCGCGCCTTTTCTTAACATCGCTGTACTTTTGTAAAATTGCTATCGAGAAAAAAGGGAAGGCATGTGGAATATCATCAAAAACCCGGAGTTTCTTTGATGTGGTGGGATATGGGACTTGACCATTACGGCCTTATGTGATGTTTGTACTTTTAGATTCTGTTTATTTGAGCGCCTTTTCTTCTTTCTTGTTTCTATCACATCATCTCTCATCCTTCCACATTGTCCAGCGAGGGGTGTTGCACAAAATTCGTCATTGGGTATGAAGACGATTGCCTTTGACTCTGTTGTAACAAAAAGTATATGAATGATCAATCTCCTCTCTTCAATCATCGTTGATACCAAGTTGCGTAGTTTGTGAAATGTACTCGGTCTGGCATGGTAATACTCCAAGCTATCGACGTTGTCCGAGCATGTCCCACTGAGCAGTTGCTTCAACCGGACATTCAAGACATCACATCACGACAGCAGCAGTGATCGTTCGCCAACTACCAAATTCCAAAAACTACCCTATATGCATCGAGCATATCACTGTCTGATTAAACAATAGTCCAATAGCCATTAATTCAGATCCCTCGGGAGTCTGTTGGTTATACCTGCAACCCTGGCCCGTGCATCACGATTTTTCCTTTTTCCGCCTCGAATTCCAGAAGGAGCAATTCAACACCTGATTCAATTGCACCTTCCCCGATACTGTACATACTCCTCATTTGCATATCAAACCTACTGTTTTGTTGAAGACGTCGAATACCTCTTACACTTTATAACACCTTACCTTTGACCACTTTGGTATCATGGAAAATAAAAGATCGGAGGAGAGTGCTGAGAAGTCGTTGCCGTTGACGAGGCATTCTGATATTAGGTTGGTGTTGGATACGCCGAAAGGTACGTGATTGATTTTCTCTACATTGCTTCATCAGAAACGAAAACATACACAACATCGGGTTTATACCACAGCAGAGCA